>CEUL01049528.1_pt1 | contig 12145 bp, 12 predicted proteins | sample 427021 | NCBI WGS metagenome assembly CEUL01 (sample SAMEA2622800, study PRJEB7988) | marine metagenome | isolation source: saline water (ENVO:00002010), including | reverse complement strand
TACATAAGAGATGTGTGTAATAAATTAAAGAAATAGAATCATTCCTTTGAAAACCTTAGACTTTTGATTCCCTCTTACTTCTCTTTACCTGTCATTTAGATTCAATTTCATCTCATTCTCATCAATTTTCATACTTTATTGATCAACATCCACTGTGGTCTGTCTTAGGATGATTGTTCTGTGATAGATAAGATAATTTTACCGATATGTTGAGCTTGACCAAATCTTGAAAGACCAAGTTTTGTCTCTTCAAGTGTGTAAATGTTATCTAAAACTGTTTTTGCAGCCCTTTTGTCAAACAATTGACAAATATGATCTAAACCTACATTGGGTTTGAGACTTAAAATTTTTATCTATTTATGGGTAAGTTTTTTTATTAATACTTTTTCTTAAATCAGAGGTTGTTTAAAAATTTTTGTTTTTTTTCATTAAATGACAAAAAATATTTCGAGGAGAGAGAATTATTATGGAATAAAAATTTTTATAATTTAGTGTTTTTATTAGATTTAATAATACTGTAGCTATACTATACTCGTTTAATTACATATGTTTAAAGGAGGGATAATATATGTTTAAATATAAAATACTTATTAATAAATTTTTATTCGGTAATTTAAATTATTTTACTGCATTTATTTTTTTTATATCAGCGGGTTTTACAACGGCTCAAGCTATTGACATGAAACAGCAGAGTGGCGAGGCTATTACAGTTATGTTAGTTTCCCATCCATTTGTTGATTCAATAAAACCTCATATATCAGAATTTGAAGCACTCACAGGTATAACAGTTAATCTGGACGTTCTTCCTGAAGGATCTGGAACAGAAAAATTATTAGCAGATCTTTCTTCTCGTGCGGGTACAATTGATGTATTTATGACTTCTCCACTTAGTAACTGGCAATATGCTACAGCGGGATGGATAGAGGATCTTGATCCTTTTCTTGAGGATGAATCTCTAACAGATGCTGCTGCTTACGATGTAGAAGATTTTTTTCAAGGTGTTCTTGATTCAAATAGATGGACAAGAGAATTATTAGCTGGAATTGGAGAAGGTCCTCTATGGGCTTTACCAATTAATTCTGAAAGTTATTTGTTAGCTTATCGACCAAGTGTGTTTAAAGAATTAGGTATTGATGTTCCAAAAACATATGCTGAACTTTTAAATATAGCAGATAAACTTGATCAAGGTAGCGCACAGTATGGATTGTTAACACGATTTGATAAATTTTGGGATCTTCCATATTTAACGTTTGGAACTATGCTTCAATCATATGGTGTAGAAATGCTTGACGCAGATGGTAATCTTCAGATTTGTTCTGAAAAAAGTATTAATGCTACTAATGATTTTGTAAAATTAATACAAACAGCCTCACCAGAAGGGGCAGGAGCTTTTACTTGGTATGAATCAATGCAAGGTTTTGCAGCAGGTCAATATGCACTGTCGTTTAATGAAGCTGATCTTTTTGCACCAGTTTATCAAGATCCATCACAATCAGAAGTATCAAATGATGTAGGTTACGCTCCAACACCGCTTGGTCCAGATGGTTATAGAAAAGCAGGAGCTTGGATTTGGTCAATGTCAATAAACGCTGCATCTAGTAAAAAAGAAGCAGCATGGCTCTTTCTTTCTTGGGTTACTTCGAAAGACATTATGATCAGGTCACATCTTGGCGGAAATATGAATCCGGTTAGAAAGTCAGCTTGGGAGAATAATGACGTTGCTGCATTAGTGAATAGTTGGGGTGAATATCCAGGGCAATATGTAGAAGTTACATCAACAATGGGTGAAGTAGCTGCTGTTAGATTCCCTCCTCATCCTGAATTAACTCGTATGCTCGATCGTTGGGCTCAAGCAGTTCAAGAAGTGTATTACGGTAAGGCAGATGCTAAAGAAGCATTGTGTAATGCGGAGTCTGATATTAAGCCAATGTTAAGTCAATAAATCTTTTGGATACAGAAAGTTCAATTCATTTAAAAATTAAATGATATTAAATAATAAACTTTCTGTATCCTCACGTACTTCTTATTATTTAATGTTTGCTCCAGCATTAATTATGCTGTTAGCAGTTTTATATCCTTTTTTTCAAGGTGTTTACACATCTTTAACAAATCAAAAATTATATTTGGAGAATTCTACTTTTATTGGCATAGGAAACTTTGTGACTTTTTTTAAAAATGATGAGTTTAGAGCCAGTATATATAGAACTTTATTTTATACTTTAGCAGTAATTAGTGTACAGATACCACTTGGTATAACTGTAGCTTGGTTATTAACTCAAAGTAATAAACTTCAATTTTTACTCAGAAATACATTAGTTTTACCTTTGCTTATTCCTCCAGTAGTAGCGGGTCTTATGTGGAAAACAATGATGCAACCACAAAGCGGTATCTTAAATTGGGTATTAAATTCAATAGGTTTACCTTCTTTTAACTGGTTATCAGATATTGATACTGCTCTTGTTTCTGTTGTATTAATTGATACTTGGGTTTTTACTCCTTTTGCTGCACTTATATTTCTAGCAGGTTTTCAGTCAATACCAAATGATCTGACTGAAGCCGCCCAAATTGATGGCGCTAGTTCTTCACTGATATTTAGGGCTATTCAACTTCCTTGGTTATTTCCTTTCATAATTTTAGTAACTCTATTTAGAGTGTCTGATAGCATAAAATCATTTGAGTTATTTTATGCAACAACTAGAGGAGGCCCTCTTAATGCAACAAGAACATTACATTTAACAGCATATGAAGAGGCTTTTAGATGGACTAATGTAGGTCGAGCTATGGCAATTGTTTTTTTTCTTTGGATAATTTCATATTTTTTAAGTATTTTTATAATGAGCAAATGGAAAAGAAAGTCAGAAAATTAAAATGTCTTTATTAAAGAATACTAAAATTTTTTCTATTTATTTAAGTCAAATATTATTTTTCATTTTTTTTGTTTTTCCTATAATTTGGATTTTAATTATGTCATTTAAAGAATTTAGAGATATAATTGCTTATCCACCTAAATTTATTTTTAAACCAACTTTAGAAAACTATAGTGAAATTTTGTTTGGACCAGGAGGTATTACAAATTTCCATGGTTTGCCCGATTACGTAAAATATCTTTTCAACTCAGCTATAATATCAGGTGGGGCTGTGTTGTTAGCTACAATATTAGGTGTTCCTGCAGCTTATGCTTTGGCAAGAGGTAACATTAGAGGTCAAATGCATATAGCATTTACTTTTCTATCATTTAGGTTTGCACCAGAATTAATGGTTATTCTTCCAATGTTTTTAATTTATACCCAAATTGGTTTATATGATACATACATTGGATTGATTTTAGCTCATCAGCTAATCTGTTTACCTCTAATTATATGGATAATGTTAAGTTTTTTTCAGGATATTCCATCAGCTATTGAGGAAGCAGCCCGTGTTGATGGAGCTAGTGTTATTCTAACTTTGCGAGCAGTTATACTTCCTATAGCAGGTCCAGGTATAGCTAGCGCAACTATTATAGCATTTATATTTAGTTGGAATAATTTAATCTTTGGTTTGGTGCTAGCTGGTGCAGGTACTCGGCCTGTAACTATGGGTATTCTTCAAACAATGACATTTGATCAAATTAAATGGGGATTAATGGCTTCTGCAGCAATGATTTCAGCTATTCCAGGTATGTTTATAGCAATATATATGCAAAAATATATTACTAGAGGATTAACTTTAGGGGCAGTAAAATGAATAAATTAGATTTACTTTCAGTTGGTTCATGGACAATATTTGATTATATATTACGATCTAAAAATTATCCAAAAGAAGGTGAAACTATAACTTTAGAAATGCCACATAAACTTTTGCAAAAAAAATATTATGGTGATTGTTCAGCAAATGTTGCAGCAGCAGCCTCTTCCTCAGGTGCAAAAACGGGACTAGGAATGATTGTTGGAGAAGATTTTGATACTTATGGTTATCGTGAACATATGGTTAAGCTTGGCGTTGACTTAAATGGAGTTGAAGTTAGATTGGGAAAAAAATCTGGTTATAGTTACAATATTGCAAATAAAAAAGGTCGGGGTATATGTTTATCTCATTTAGGTATTGCAAAAAACCAAAGTGATTGGAAACCACCTTATAATGAAATAAAAAAATCAAGAGCTGTTGTTATAAGTGAAAAGTTTAGTTCATATACTCTCAAAACAATAGTTAATGCAAAAAGTTTGGGTAAGATTACTGCTATCAATGGAATGGTTAAAACAGCTAATAAAAAATTAATTGATTTTTTAAAGGCGACAGATTATCTTTTTATTAATCAAAAAGAATTTGAAGCAGTTTTAGCTGCCTTAAATTTAAACGATGCTAAAGATATTTTTTCCATTGGACCTTCTATGATTGTAGTTACTGAAGGCTCAAAAGGAAGTCACTGGTTTTTAAAAAATAAAAAGTTTACTTGTGATGCTGTGTCAACTTCTTGTGCCAAAGATACTACAGGAGCTGGGGATGCATTTACTGGGGCATCAATAGCAAAATTGCTTCAAGGGTATTCACCAGAGGAAGCAGCTAAATATGCATCTACAGTTTCTAGCTTTGTTGTAGAAAAATGGGGTTGCCAGACAAATTTAGTAAATTCAAAATATATTAAAAAACGTATGAATAGTTTTTTTAAAAAAAAGCAATTAAGATGAAAGTAATAGATACACATATTCACTATGGCACTGACCCTCATGTAGCAAAAAATACATGCTGTCCAGATCTTATTAGAGGCAATCCAGATAGTGTTATAAAATTTCTAGAAACACAAAATGCCTCCAACGGTGTTCTATTTCCTCATGATCGTGTAATGAGCCCTCCTTGGGATGCGGATTATGATAAAGCAAATATGGAAGTTGGAGAAGCGGTTTTAAAATATCCAAATGAAATTGCTGGCGTAGCAAGAATTAATCCTACTTTTGGATCTAAGCATACACAAAATCTGATTGAAAAATATGTTAAAGAATGGGGATGTCGAGGACTAAAATTAGTGGCTGGATACGACTTTTATCGTCCAAATGATATGGATGTTGTGAGACCAATGCTAGATAAATGTAATGAATATAATTTAACAGTATTATTTCATTCGGGAGACTTTTCTCGTGATCTTCCTTACTTGCAAGCGCAAGCTGCTAAATCTTATCCTGAGGTAACTTTTGTGTTAGCACATATAGGTATGCATCATTTTCTTTGGGAAGCTATTATAGCATGCCAAGAATATAAAAACATTAATGTGGATATGTCTCAAGCATTTCCATTTGATATTAAAACCTTTATTTCAAATGTAGGTACTGATAGATTAACGTATGGTTCTGACGCTCCTTATCAATCGACAAAAATAGAGCAAGAAAAATTAAGAGTTATTGATTTATCCCAAGATGATCTTGCGAAAGTTTTTAGAGAAAATGCGAGAAGAATATGGAATTTCAAATAAAATTTATTTATTATAAATAATGATGACAAATAAACACTCTACTTTAAATTCTTTAATAAATATTAATAAACCAATTATTGGAATGATACACGCGCTTCCTACTGCAGGTTCTCCAAAAGGTTATATTTGCAATATTGATGAATTATATGAACACGGAATCAAAGAAGCTAAAACTCTTATGGAAGGTGGTGTAGATGCACTGCTTATAGAGAATGCAGGAGATGTCCCATTTCAAAAGCCTGAAAAAATTGGCTTTGAAACAATTGCACTTATGTCAGTTTTGGGAAGTAAAATAATTAAAGAAGTAAATATACCTGTTGGTTTTAATATTGTAGCAAATGCAGCTAAAGCATCAATAGCGTGCGCAAAAGCTGCTGGCGCACAATTTGTACGTATAAATCAATGGGCAAATGCTTATATTGCTAATGAAGGTTTTGTTGAAGGTGCAGCAGCTGAAGCATTAAGATATAGAAATCAAATTGATGCAAGAGATATTTTAATATTTGCAGATGTTCATGTAAAACATGGTTCCCATGCTATTGTTTCAGATCGTACTGTCGAAGAGCAAGCTCGTGATGTAGCATTTTTTAATGCCGATATTGTTATTGCTACAGGATCTAGAACTGGACACCCGACTAGTGTAAAGGAAATACAAGAAATTAAAAAAGGAAGTAATCTGCCCACAATAATAGGTAGTGGATTAACAGCTGAAAATGCTAAAGATGTTTTGTCAGTAGCTGACGGCGCTATTGTGGGAGTATCTTTGAAAGATACTGGTAATATGTCAGGTAGTACTGATATAAATAAGGTTAAACATCTGATGGATATAGTGAGGGGACTACGTTGAATTCTTTAATATTTTTTTTATTTTCTTTCATACCTACTAGTTGGTATTAATATTGTGGCATCTATAGATCTTCAGAATTTAAGCAAGAGTTGGGGTAGTTCAATAGGGGTGGATAATATTAATATACATGTTAATGATGGAGAGCTTCTAGTATTATTAGGACCTTCAGGATGTGGCAAAACTACAACTATGCGTATGATAGCAGGTTTAGAAATTCCAACTGAAGGAAAAATAAAGATAGGTAGTAAAGATGTAACTAAACTTGAACCCAAACACAGAGATGTTGCGATGGTTTTCCAAACATATAGTTTGTATCCGCAGATGACCGTATATGAAAATATCAGATTTCCATTGCGTGCTCGAAATATTAAAAAATTAGAGCACAATGAAAGAGTTTTAGAAGCTGCCAAAATGGTACAATTAACAAAATATCTTCAACGCAAGCCTAATAGTCTTTCAGGTGGTCAGAGACAAAGGGTTGCCTTAGCACGAGCTATTGTGCGTTCTCCAATAGTTTTTTTAATGGATGAACCTCTTTCCAATCTTGATGCACGATTACGATTATCTATGCGCAACTTAATAAAAGAATTACACCTCAAGCTTAATACAACTATAATTTATGTTACTCATGATCAACTTGAGGCAATGACTCTAGCTGATCGCATTATTGTAATGAATGAAGGCAAAGTAGAACAAATTGGTACACCAAAGGAAATTTATGAAGATCCAAAAACAATGTTTGTAGCTGAATTTGTAGGATTGCCATCTATGAATTTATTTAATGGTAATATTCTAAATGGTTTTTTTAAAGCAAATGGAATTAATATTCCTATTAAATTTACAAATAATTTTGATAATGTTGTATTAGGCATACGCCCCGAGGATTTAAGTCTAGTGAATGAAGATGAAGGGAATATAACAGGCATAATTCATTCAATTGAAATGATAGGAGATGTTACTATTGTAACTTTGAAAGTCGATTCAAATAATTGCACTGCTAAACTAAATAAAGATGTAGTTTTAAATTTAGGTGATAAAATTAGTTTAAAGACTAGTTCTAGGTTATTAGTTTTTGATAAAACTACTGGAAAAAGAATAAAAAATTAAAATACAAAAAGGGACTAAAAACTAATAACTTAAATGCTGGAGAGTATAGAGTTGGCAGCAGATACTGATTTAATTTTGGTTGAAGGATCAGAAGTAGTACTACCAAAATAATTAAATACAATATTATTTGATTATTACTTTACTCTCAACATTCCTCGTGGTTGGTGGTAGATGTTTCTATGATTATAATTATTATAGAAAATAATTCTAAATATTGTTAATTTAAAAAAATATATCCCTAATTACGTTAAAAATTCTTCAATATTCAGAAAATTATTCTATTTTATGTTTTATCGCTGATTTGAAAGTCAGATTGCGAGCGATTTATAAATGCTGCTAAAGAGATATGCCTTAAAATCTATATTTCTTTTTAGTAAGTGTCGTTAAAGGAGAAAAAATGAATTTAATTAAAAAAATTTTAGTACTTTTAATTTTTACTTTTGCTTCGCAGATAGCATTAGCTCAGTCGGAGTTTTTAGTAAAAACTAATTGGTTAGAGAAAAATATTAATAATCCAAGTATTAGTCTAATTGAAGTTAGCGTTGCACCTGGTGTTTATGAAAGAGGTCATATTCAAGGTGCGGTAAATTTTAAATGGCATACTGATTTAGTAGATACTGTGAGTCGAAATATTGTTAGTAAGGATAAATTACAAACTCTTCTACAAAAATCAGGTATCAATCAAGGTGATACTATTATTATTTATGGTGATAAAAATAATTGGTTTGCTGCTTGGGCTGTGTGGGTATTTGATATTTATGGTATTAAGAATGTAAAATTATTAGATGGTGGAAAAAACAAATGGGAAGCTGAAAACAGAGCTTTGACTCCGTTAGCCACCAAAGTAGAATCTGGAAATATTCAAATAACCAAAACTAATAATAATTTAAGAGCCAGATTAAATGATGTAGTTGCTGTTGCTACTAAAGAATCTGATTTTGATTTACTAGATATCAGATCTGCTGCAGAATATTCTGGAAAAATATTTGCACCCGAAGGAGTTCCCGAATTATCAGTAAGAGCCGGACACATACCTGGGGCAATTAACGTTTCTTGGAGTAAAGCTATAAATGAAGATGGAACTATTAAATCCGTCAGCGAATTAAAAGAAATATATACAGCTGCTGGAATTGATGGATCTAAACCTATTATTACATATTGCAGAATTGGTGAACGCTCTAGTCACTCATGGTTTGTTCTTAAGAAAATACTTGGGTACGACGCTAGAAATTATGATGGCTCTTGGACTGAATATGGAAATTCAGTAGGCACTCCTATCACTAACCTGTCAGGAACTGTTTGGGGTAAAACTTAATTTTTTTACTTATTAGAGATAACGGCAAATAATTTGCCGTTATTTGAAAATTAAAAATGAAAAATAAAATACAAATACCTTCATCATATAATTTTTGGGGAATCGGACTTGCCATTATTATTTCTTGGTGGATTAAAATTACCCTAGAAAATACACAAAGTGATGTAGTGTATTTATCCTTATGGATAGGTATTCTTTTTGGGGTTGTATTACAAAGAAGTAGATTTTGTTTTTATTGCTTAAGTCGTGATTTTATTGAAAAAAAAGATGCAAAGGGATTGCTAGGAATTGTAGTATCTCTTATCATTGGAACTATTGGATATCATATTATCTTTGGAGCTTTTTTAATAAATCCAATATATCCTAACCTACCTCCTAATGCACATATATCTCCTGTTAGCTTGGTTCTAGTATTAGGATCTTTTAGCTTTGGTTTTGGCATGTCTATTGCAGGTTCTTGTATTAGTGCTCAACTGTATAGATTGGGAGAAGGTTTGCTAAGTGCCTTGATTGCCTTAATCGGAGTTGTTGTTGGATTTATAATAGCGTTTCAAATATGGAATTTTTTTTATTTGAAAATTGTTTCTAATTCTCATGTAATATGGTTTCCCAACTACATTGGTTATGGAGGTTCCATTTTTTTGCAATTAACTCTATTTATTTTAATTTCTTATTTGTTATTCCTATTCAATAAAAAACAACCAGAGTCTCAAAGTAATGATTGGTGGAAGGTTCGTTGGCCTACTTATGTTGGAGGTATATTAGTAGGGCTAATAGCTATGATTGCTTTTTTACGTATTACTCCTTTAGGGGTAACAGCTGAGATTAACAATATAGCAAAAACTTCAGCAAGTTATCTTCAAATTATGCCGTCACGATTAGAGGGATTAGATAGTTTAAGAGGATGCATTATCTTAGTTAAAAATTCTTTTTGGTCGAATAATGGCTTATTTATTTTTGGATTAGTGTTGGGATCATTTGCCTCTTCAATTTTCGCAAAAGACTTTAATATTCAAATTCCTAATAGAAATGAAATTGTTAAATCGTTTGTTGGTGGCATTTTGATGGGATTTGGTTCAATGATAGCTTTAGGTTGTACAATAGGAAATCTGCTATCTGGTATTATGGCTGCTTCTTTGTCTGGCTGGGTATTTTTAGTTTTTTGTGGATTGGGTTTGTATCTAGGTTGGATGATAAAAAATAATTATTTAACCATACTAAGATGAAAATGATTCTATGAAAATTATTATAAATAATTCTTCATCTTTTGATTGTTTTAGAATGCTATCTATCAATCAGAATTCTCATCTGATTGATGTTAGAACTAAACCAGAGTGGGATTATGTCGGAATTCCTGATTTGTCTTCAATAAAAAAACAAGTTCTATGTATTTCATGGAAAATTTATCCTGAAATGAGAGTAAACAAAAATTTTGAAAAACAAATAATTAAATCAAATATCAAAAAAAATAATAATCTTTATTTTATTTGTCGATCAGGTAAGCGTTCTTATGATGCCACAAAATTCTTAATTTCAAAAGGATATACTAATTGCTTTAATGTATATGATGGATTTGAAGGAAAACTAAATCAACACCATAAACGCACTTCAATAGATGGTTGGAAATTTTATAATCTACCTTGGAAACAACAATGAAAAATAAAAATTATAAAAATTATAAAAAGCAAACACGACTAGTACGTGGTGGTTTATTTCGTTCAGAACACGGAGAAACAAGTGAAGCACTTTTCATGAATTCTGGTTACACTTTCAACAATGCTGAAGAGGCTAGAGACAGATTTGCTGGAAAACTAGATGGCTATCTTTATTCTCGGTATGGCAATCCTACAGTAACTATGTTTGAAAAACGTTTGGCTCTCAATGAGGGAGCAGAGTCTTGCTTTGCTACTGCAAGCGGTATGGCAGCTGTTTTTTCTTCGCTATTGAGTTGTCTTAGAAGTGGAGATGAAGTAGTTTCTTCTAGGGCTTTATTTGGCTCTTGTTATCATATTCTTGATCAAGTATTACCACGGTATAATATTACCACTCATTTAATTGATGGAACTGATTTATCACAATGGGAAAAATATATAACCAAAAAAACTAAATGTATTTTTCTTGAATCACCTTCTAATCCAAAAATGGAAATTATTGATATACAATCTGTCTCAAAAATTGCTCATGATCACAATGCTCTTGTAATTGTTGATAATATTTTTGCATCCCCAGCCTTACAAAAACCTCTTGAGCTTGGAGCTGATATTGTTGTGTATTCAGCAACAAAACATATAGATGGTCAAGGACGTACAATGGGAGGAGCAATTCTTTCAACTAAACAACATTTTGAAGAGATAATAAAACCATTTATGCGTCATACTGGTTCTACTCTTAGTCCTTTTAATGCTTGGATTTTATTGAAAGGACTTGAAACACTACAGTATAGAATTGATCAACATTGTCAGAATGCCTTTAAAGTTGCAAAATTCCTCTCTCAACACTCAAAAGTAGTAAAAACTATATATCCTGGTTTGGAAAATCATCCACAATACAACTTAGCAAAAAAACAAATGCTTCAACCTGGTTCAATTATAACATTTTTGATAAAAGGAAATAATGCATTTCAGTTTATTAACTCATTAAATCTTTTTGATATTTCAAATAATTTTGGTGATACAAAAAGTTTGGTTACACATCCAGCAACGACAACTCACCGTGTTATTGGAGAGGAAGGAAGAAAGAAATTAAACATTTCCGATAATATGATCAGACTTTCAATTGGACTTGAAGATGTAGAAGATTTGATTGATGATATTAATCAAGCGTTACAGGAAATTAATTCATAAATAAATTATGAAGTTATATCGTTTTATTACCGGTGAAGATAACTCTGAATTTTGCCATCGTGTAACTGAAGCATTATCAAAGGGATGGGAATTATATGGCAATCCTCAAATGGTTTATAATACAAAAAGTAAAAAGCTATGTTGTGGGCAAGCAATTATTAAGAAATCAAGAAAAAGACATTCAAAAATTCCCTATAAAGATATTAAAAGAAATACCAAATGATTATGTAAATTAATCCGACCCACCAAATAATATTTCCAAGTAGCCAACAAATCATATTAACCCCTTTCTGTAAATTTCTTCGCCAAGTGTTCAGCTTGGATATATAAATATCTTTGCAACGCTTTTAGAGTTTTCCAACCACCCTGAGCTTGCACTTCTGCAATAGACCAACCCGATTTAATAAGATCGTTCGCTCCCATGTGTCGTAGTTGATGAAAATTAAAATCTAACTTAGCGTCTCGAATAATTAACTTCCAATAACCTTCAAAAGAGTGTCTTGATTTAATGGGAAAGAAACGTCCGTCTAAAGTTGTTGGTAAAGACTTTAATTCTTTCATAGCCAAAGGGCTTAAGCCAATTCTTCTTG
>CEUL01045862.1_pt1 | contig 12164 bp, 9 predicted proteins | sample 427021 | NCBI WGS metagenome assembly CEUL01 (sample SAMEA2622800, study PRJEB7988) | marine metagenome | isolation source: saline water (ENVO:00002010), including | reverse complement strand
GTAAAAATTATGATGGAGACGTTCAATCTGATGTTGTTGCACAAGGATTCGGCTCACTTGGTTTAATGACATCAGTATTAATGACTCCTGATGGAAAAACTATTGAGTCTGAAGCTGCCCACGGAACCGTTACAAGACATTATAGAGCTTATGAAAGAGGGGAAGCCACCTCAACTAACCCTATTGCATCAATATTTGCTTGGACTAGAGGTCTATGGTATCGAGGAAAATTTGATAAAAATATAAATTTGCAAAAATTTTCAGAGAAATTAGAAACAGTATGCATTAATACTATTGAAGGGGGTGCTATGACAAAAGATTTAGCACTACTTGTAGGAAATAATCAAAGTTGGATGGAAACGATAGAATTTTTAGAAGAATTAGAAAAAAATCTTAAGGCTGAAATTAATTAAATTTTTATTTTGATTTTATTATTTTTTTGATTTGATTTATAGCATCTTCTGTTTTTTGGTATTTAGGACCTCCACCTTGTGCCATATCTGGCCTTCCTCCGCCCCCTTTTCCTCCAAGAAGCTCTACTGCAGCTTTAGTAAATTCTACTGCATCATACTTATTAGTGATATCTTCAGTTACCCCTACAACTAAAGATGCTTTTTTATCAAAAGTACTAATAATAATTACTATACCACTTACTATATCTTTTTTAATTTCATCTACTAAACCCTTAAGCTCTTTAGGTGGCATTGAATCTAAAACTTTACTAATTACTTTTATATTATTAATTACATCATTATTAGTTTTTACATCTGATATATTAGAAGTATTAATTTTCTTATTTAAATCAACTAACTTTTTTTCTAATGCCTTTTTGTCAGAAATTAAAGAACTTACTCTTTCTTTTAAAATTTCACTAGATACCCTCATTTCAGAAGAAATTTCAGAAATTACATTATTATAATTTTGAAATACTTCAATAGCAGCCTGGCCTGCAACTGCCTCTATTCTTCTTATACCTGCTCCTAAGGCAGATTCAGATATTATTTTAAATAAACCAATATCTCCTGTTCTATTTACATGAGTACCTCCGCATAACTCTATGGAATATTTATCATTATCATTATTTTGCATCTTTACTACTCTAACTTCATCTCCATATTTTTCGCCAAATAATGCAAGAGCACCAATCTTTTGAGCCTCATCTATTGACATTATTTCTGTAAAAACTTCAAAATTTTCTCTTATTTTACTATTTATTTCTTTCTCTATTATTCCTACTTCTTTATTACTAATTGGTTTATTATGACTAATATCAAACCTTAATTTATCCGGAGCCACTAAACTTCCTTTTTGTGTAATATGCTCACCTAAATTTCTTCTTAAAGCTTCATGAAGCAAATGAGTAGCGCTGTGATGTACCTTTAAAGAATTTCTTCTATCTATATCTATACTTAAACTGACATCATCATTTATTTTTAAAACGCCTTTAACAACTTTTATAATATGAACTATTAAGGTTTCAAATTTCTTGGTATCTAAAACTATAGCTTCTCCATTTTTCCATTTTATTTTACCTGTATCACCAAGCTGTCCGCCTGATTCACCATAAAATGTAGATTCGCGCGTAATAACTTTAGCCTCTTCGCCAACTTTTACTTCATTTTTTTCTTTATTATTTATAACTATACTAGTTACTTTAGAATTAGTTTGGGTAATTTCATAGCCCAAAAATTTTACATTTCCTTCTCTTTCTTTAATATCTATCCAAGTAGAATCTGCTTCTTGATCACCTGTACCACTCCAAGCCTGTCTGGCGGTTTCTTTTTGTAAATTCATACTTTCTTCAAAGCCTTTATAGTCTAAATCTCTGCCTTTACCTCTTAATATATCGGCTGTAAGATCTATAGGAAAACCATAAGTGTCATACAATTTAAACGCAACTTCTCCTGGTAATTTCTCAGAATTATTTAACTTATTAATAGATTGATCTAATAACCCTAGTCCTCTTTCTAAGGTTTCCCTAAATTTTATTTCCTCATCTTTAAGAGTTGTTTCTATTAATAATTTAGCACGGTTTAATTCAGTAAAAGATTCACCCATCTGATTGCTTAAGCTGTTGACTAAGCGAAACATATGAGGGTCTTTTATACCTAATTTATGGACATGTCTCATAGCTCTCCTCATGATTCTTCTCAAAACATAACCTCTACCTTCATTTGAGGGAAGCACTCCATCAGCAATCAAAAAAGCTGATGCTCTTAAATGATCCGATATTACTCTGTGAGAAATAAGGCTTTCATCATTTGCTTCAACTCCAGAGTATTCTATAGATGTATTAATTAACTCTTGAAACAAATCTATTTCATAATTATTATGTACGCCCTGTAAGACAGCTGCCATTCTCTCTAAACCCATTCCAGTATCTATTGACGGCTTAGGTAAATTATTTCTATTGCCATTAGATAACATTTCATACTGCATAAAAACTAAATTCCATATTTCTATGAAACGGTCCCCATCTTCATTTTCACTTCCTGGTACGCCTCCATCTATTTTAGGACCGTGATCATAAAATATTTCTGAACAAGGTCCACAAGGACCTGTATCCCCCATAGACCAAAAATTATCGGATGTAGCAATTTTTATTATTCTGCTTTCTGGTAATCCAGAAATTTTTTTCCATAAGTTATTTGCCTCTTCATCTTCAGAATAAACAGTTACTAATAATTTTTTAGGGTCTAATCCATATATTTTAGTTACTAAATTCCAAGCATATTCTATTGCCAGATCTTTAAAATAATCTCCAAAGCTAAAGTTCCCTAACATTTCAAAAAATGTGTGATGCCTCGCAGTGTACCCAACATTTTCTAAATCATTATGCTTTCCACCAGCTCTCAAGCATTTTTGTGATGTGGTCGCCCTATTAAATTTACTATTTTCTTTACCAGTAAATATATTTTTAAATTGTACCATTCCCGCATTTGTAAATAATAATGTAGGATCATCTTGCGGTATTAGAGGAGAAGAAGATAATTCGTGATGACCATTAGAAGTAAAATAGTCTAAAAAAGCTCTTCTTATTTCATTTGTTGAATTAGTCAATTTGTCCCTCCTAAAAACATCTTAACATTTTATTATTTAATGTTAATAGATTGTTTTAAAAGGGATAGAATAATAAGTCTATATTTATTCTAAGCTTTTTGCTGTTTTATCCATTTCATTATCTTCTATTAAGTTATCTTCCTCTAATTCTTTAATTATACCTAAACTACTTTTTATTTCTAATGCTATATTTTCTGCTATTTCTGGATGATCTTCAAGGTATTGTTTAACATTTTCACGTCCTTGGCCAATTCTTTCATCTTTATAAGAATACCATGAACCTGCTTTTTCTATTACTTCAGCTTTTACACCTAAATCTACTAATTCTCCGTTATAGCTAATACCTTTTCCATACATAATATCAAATTCTACTACTTTAAAGGGCGGTGCTACTTTATTTTTTACTACCTTAACTCTAGTTTGATTACCTACAACTTCGTCTCTCTCTTTAATTTGCCCTATTCTTCTAATATCCATTCTTACTGAAGAATAAAATTTTAATGCATTTCCTCCAGTAGTAGTTTCAGGACTACCAAACATTACTCCAATTTTCATTCTAATTTGGTTAATAAAAATTATAGTAGTATTAGATTTAGCTATAGTTGAAGTTAACTTCCTTAAAGCCTGGCTCATTAATCTTGCTTGCAGGCCAACATGGTGATCACCCATTTCACCTTCTAATTCAGCTCTTGGAACTAAAGCAGCGACAGAATCAACAACTATTAAATCTACAGCACCAGATCTAACTAGAGTATCAGCAATTTCTAAAGCTTGCTCTCCAGCATCTGGCTGGCTGATTAATAAATTTTCAACATTTACGCCTAGTTTTTTTGCATATACTGGGTCTAATGCATGTTCAGCATCTATAAAGGCACAAACACCACCTTCCTTTTGAGCTTGTGCAACAGCATGTAAAGTTAAAGTTGTTTTACCAGAGCTTTCAGGCCCATAAATTTCTATTATTCTTCCTCTTGGCAAACCACCTATACCTAAAGCTATATCCAAACCCAATGAACCTGTGGATATTGACTCCATTTCATCTACAGAATTTTCTCCTAATTTCATTATGGAACCTTTGCCATAAGCTCTTTCTATCTGAGACAGAGCGGCTTCTAATGCTTTACTTTTTTCTTTATCTTCCATATCAACTATCCTTAATTCTGCTTTTTTATCATTATCAGACATAAATTATACTCCTAATCTTTTTATTCCATTAATATCTTTTTTTAAATAAATATTTTTTTTATTTATCATATACTTAATTATGATCATGTTTTGTTCTTTTATAAAACACAAAAATAATATGCATGTCAATCAATTTGTTCTTATTTTGTTCTTTTTTTAATCGTCTCGATGAGAACGCTCATATTTTTCATGACGCTCTTGCGCTTGAATTGATAATATCGCTATAGGCCTCGCATCTAATCTTTTTAAACCAATAGGCTCGCCAGTTTCTATACAATAGCCATAAGAACCGTCTTTAATTCTTGCCAATGCTGCATTAATTTTTGCTAATAACTTTCTTTGTCTATCTCGGGTCCTTAGTTCTAAAGCTCTTTCAGTTTCAGTAGAAGCACGATCAGCAACATCCGCTTCCGGAGTATTATTCTTTTGTAAACTCTCGCGCGTTTTTTCAGAATCTGACATAACATCAGATCTCCATTTTTCTAATTTTAGTTTAAAATATTCTAATTGTTCCTTACACATAAAAGGATCTTTTTCATTTAATTTATAATTATCAAGACTGACTTTTATTTTATTATTTTTTTTTGAAACTGCCATAAAAAAACCTTATTAAAACCGTTAGAAAAGATTATATTTATAGAATTTAAATAATCAACAATACTTTGAAATTGTATTAAAAATATTGCTTTAAATTAATTTCCACCCAGCTATCTTGCCGCAAAATATATATATTAGAATTATACTTACCATTCTGATAGATTGCTCCTTTTATACCAAAAGTTAGAGAATCATTTAATCGTTTCCCAAAATCTATTTGATGTATTTGCCCATCTCCGTCTAGATCTAAAATAGAGCCTAATAACATTTGTGTATCATCTGTATCATTTAATGTTAAACGAAAAGCCATAAAAACATCATCCTGTAAACTATCATTAGACCGGGATCTTCTACTATCAAAATTGTATTCCATTAAAAACCCTAAATCTCCTGCTTCGCCAATGGCCTTATATAAAGTATGTTCAAAGCCAAATACTGTCGAAAAATATCCACCTCTTCTAAAATTAGCATCTTTTTGTCCATCTTTAGCTAACCACTCCATTTTATAAAGTGTAGCTTCTGATGTTTTTTGAAAAGTCCCCCCAATTTGTCTAACTCTTTGATAATTTTGTTCATACTTAAGTTGTGCATCTACAATCATAACATCAATAGAAGGAGCTCTTGAATACCCAAAAAAACTATGTACTGACAAATCATAATCATTAAAACTATTAGACCACCTAATAGCTAATTCAGGAGTCCATTGACTTCCTCCTTCAAACTTAGCACCTCCTTTAGAAAATTCTGGATCTCCCCTTAAGCGACCTTTTTTACCGGGAGATGTCCTTTCACGAAAATAAGGAAGAATAAATAATTCATAATAACCACTGTCTCTAATTAAAGTTAAATTTGTTAATGGTTGGCCAAGCTTTGTTTTTAATAAAGGATCATATACCACGTCAAATTGATTAATTACATCTACTAAATTTTTTGATTCTGTAACGCCCCAAAACACTTGGCCTATACCTAAGGATGATTCCCAGTCATCACCATACCAAGAATAAAGCGCTTCTCTAATGTCTAAATGGGATCTATTATCGTCATTACTATCTAAAAGTATAAATGGCGTAAATACAAAACTACCTCCTTCATCCCATTCAGTATACACTTCCGATTCTAAAGCAATTGAATAGTTATTATCCTTTTGTCCTTTATAAAGTGGGGATTCTGGAAATAACCATGAAGCCACAGTTACCTCAGTTTCAAATTCAAAAATATTCGGCCCAGAATAAGCAGAATTTAAAAAAGTTGTTAATAAAAGTAATACGACAGACTTAAAAACTATATTCATTAACGAGCGCGTTTAAGTGACTGACGATTAAAGTCAGAATCTTTTAAACCAGTTTGATACTTAGTTTCGGTAATTGAAATATCTGTCTCTTTACCAGTATTATGGTTTACCATTTTTAAAGTATGGGCTGTCCAAAACTTATTTAGATATTGTTTATAATCAGAAAAAACTAATGTTTTAAGCAATTTATCTTTTCGATCATAAAAATCAATTTTTCTAACCCTGTGTTCATCTATATCTACCCAAGAAACTCTTCTTTTGTAGCCTGAAGATTTTTCAACTGGATAACTCTCTGATAAGTAGCATTTCGCTTGTTCATCTCCTGGACATGGTACATCTTCTATCCACTTATAAGTATATTTTTCTATTTCTTGACTAGACAAATCTTCATAAGCAAACTCTGAACCTACAAAAGCTCCTGATCTATTATCTGAACTAATTCTTTTTACTCTTTTTAAGGCAGGTAAATAAAGCCATTGATCATCAGGGCCTGTTTTATGAGTAAAAGTCAAAGTAGCTGTTCCCTTAACATCTTTTGGGTGATGAAAAATAAATATAGATTTATCTCCATCATTTTCTACTTCTAATGTTTTTGAAGAAAACTCTCTAATACTTTCCTCTCCCTGAGCATTTCTTAAAGTCATTTGACTTTTAGAAACAGTATCAATAAAACCATCTCCAGTTAAATCTGCCTCTATTGCTAAACGTAATCCTTTTTCTTCCGGTGTTTCTCCAAAAGCCACGGAAATACTAAATATAAAAGTTGTGATAAAGAATAATGTGATTTTAATTAAGTTTTTCATAAGATATATTCCTCTTTACTTAGTTTTATTTTTTAAATTTTCAAGCTTCATTAATAATGGAGGCAAGAATAAAAAGTCTGCAATAATTGCAAAAGCAATAGTTATCATTGATAACTGAGCTAAATCAGAGTTCACTCTAAAACCGGAGCTTGCTAATACTAAAAAACCTCCAATCAATGCACAAGATGTAACAACTAACGCAAAACCAACAGTCGAGAATGCATATCGAGTAGCATCTTCTGGAGATTTATTTAACTCCTTTCTACCCCTTAAATACTTACTCAAAAAATGGACAGTATCATCTACAACTATACCTAAAGTCATAGCTCCAACAACAGCAATAGCTATACCAACTTCCCCTACTAAATAACCCCATAAACCAAAAGCCATAGCTGCTGGAAAAATATTTGGTATTAAACTTAGAATACCTATAGGTAAGCTTCTTAGGGCAAAAATTAGTATAAAAGAAATTATTACTAATGCCATAAAGGATCCAAATAGCATCGAATTAATATTTCGTTCTGATAAATGCGCGAATATTACAGATAAACCTGAACCTACAGTTTTAAATTCTGGAATATTATCAGCAAGCCATACTTGAGCTTTTTCATCAAGTTCTCTCAAGTGCGCAGATGAAGCATGCATTACAGAAACTGTCATCCTCGTTGCAGATTTTGTTACATTTATACTACTATTTAAATCTAAACCAAATGGGACCGAAAGTTCATATAATAATAAGTATTGTGCGGCTAATTCTTGTGATTCCGGAATTTTATAAAAGGATTCTTGATCACCATTCATTGCTTTATTAAGTCTTTTTATAGTATCTGATACCACACTAACATGATTTACACCTTCTTGAGCACGATACCAGTTAGCAAATTTATCTAAATTTGCTAAATATTCTGGATTATTGATTCCATTCTCAACACCGGCTGGAACTGAATATTCTATTGCGTTCAGACCGGTCAAATTATCTTCTAAGAAATCAGAGTGGGTTCTTATTTCAAACTGTTCAGAAAAGTAAGTTGTCCAAGTATCATCCAATTTTATTTGACTAATACCTATCAATAAACCAACTATAATAACACTTGAAATTGATAATAAATATTTTTGTTTTTCTATTACAAAGTTAGATAGACTATCCATGATTCTTTGAGAAAAAAATGTTTCCTTTGGTTGCACTTTAGCTGGAAGAATAGCCAATAATGCAGGTAAAACTAAAGAAGCGTTAATAAAAGCAATCAAATTACCTGCAGCTAGCATATAACCCAATTCTCTAAATGGAGGAGAATCGGAAAAATGCATAGATAAAAAACCTACTGCTGTTGTAGCAGAGGTAATAAATACTGGTTTTAAGTTTACTCTCATAGATTCAACTATAGCTTCTTTTTTATCTACTCCAGCCCTCATTTGAAGTCTTTGTGTATTTATAATATGAACACAGTGCGCAATACTTAAAATAAGTAACATTAATGGTGCATTTGAGGTAACTGCATTAATTATTACGCCCATATAACCAGCGGCTCCCATCATACCAATCACAGCTAAAATAGCTATTAATGCGGTAAGAAAGGCTGCTGAAACAGCTCTTAAAGCCACACCTGCAATAATAAATATAACTAAAAGTGTAATAGGTAATAAAGTCCCAATGTCACTCATTGAGACTTCTGTAAAAGCTAAAGTAAGTGGTACGCCGCCAGATACATATAAATCTATTTCTGGCCATTTTTCTGCAAATCTTGCTTGTTCAGCTCTAATAAAACTCATAATTTCAATAGTAGCTCCCCCACTAGCAATAGGATCTTCGGGCATAATTATGTTTACATTTAAACCTGTAACTAGGCCCTCTGAATCAACTAATAAATTTCTGATTAGTGGTTCAGACAATGCTACTTCTCTGGCATTATTAGCTATATCTTCACTAATTTCGCCTTCCTCAACTAAATCACTAATAACTACGTCATCAACATCTGAACGTGTCCATTGGAAATTAGTAATAGAATCTACTCTACTAGAATAAGGGGTTTGCCATAACCTTTCCGTCATCTCGCGGACTGCTGATAAAGTAGCGGGACTAAAAACATTTTTATCTTTAGGTGCCAAAACTAAATAAACATTATCATCCCTTGAATATGTTTTCTCCAGCGTTTCTAAAGCTAATAGTTGAGGATTATCTTTTGAAAAAAAGATTCTATTATCTGGATTCATACTTAAACCAGATAATCCCCCTATCCAAAAAACTGTAAATAGAAGACCAACTAATAAGGCTAACCATTTTCTTTTTACTATAATCTTTCCATAATCTTCAGCAGTCATACTAACGCCCTCCAGAGCCAATTTACAGTTTATTTTTTCTTAATTAACTTTTGTTTAGAACTATGTATCATATATATTAATTAGAAGTTACTGTCTACTTTATACCAAGTAGTATAAAATATGGATTATGAGATGAAAAATAATAGAGCTAATTGGTGGAATGAGGCAAAATCTTTTTTAATGCTGAATGACCCTATAATGAAAAAAATTATTTTAAAATATAATGAGGGATCATTAGAATCTAGAGGAAAACCATTTAATGCTTTATGTAGAACTATAATTGGACAACAAATTTCTGTAAAAGCTGCAGCAAGTATATGGAATAAGTTTGAGTGTGGTATTAAAAATATAAAACCTGAAAATATAATTAAATGTGAAGACTCAATATTACGTCAATTTGGATTATCTCAAAAAAAAGTAGAGTATTTAAATCATCTTTCAAACTTTATAATTAATAACCCATTAGCAATTAATTCTTGGAAGAAAATGGATGATCAAACTGTAATTAAAGAATTATGTAAAATTAAAGGAATAGGTCCTTGGAGTGCGGAAATGTTTTTAATGTTTGTTTTTCTTAGGAAGGATATACTTCCTTTAGGAGATCTAGGACTTAGAAGAGCAGTAGGAACTAATTATTTAAAAAAATATGATCCCACTTACGAAGAAGTAGAAAAAGTGGCCGAAAAATGGAAACCATATAGAACGGCAGCAACTTGGTATTTATGGAGATCTATTGATCCTATTCCAGTAGAATATTAATTCTTTTTTAGAGGATCCATTATTAAAACCACCATTTCATTAAGAATTTTTCTAGAAATATTTTTATTAGATAAAGTTGCTATTAATTTTAATTGATGATGAATAAAAGATGTAAACGTATCAATATCTAAATCTGTAAGAATTTCCTTTTTTTCTATAGCCCTTAATATTAAATTTTTTAATTTGTCATATATTTCTTCATCTTTAGCTTTAATAATATTTTTACAAGATAACGGCAAGTTAGTTGAAGGAAACCATGATTCCCTATTAAACATGCAAGGATAACCATTTCCATTTTCAAAATGACTATTAATTAAATAGTCGAAAGTATATTGCAAACTCTCTAAAAAAAAATTTTTTTCGGAAAGCAGCTTACTTAATGTTCCCACCCTCTTTTCTAAATATAAATTTAAAGCTGACAGTTTTAAACCTTCATCTCCTCCATACTCTCTATATACACTGGGTTTAGATTCTCCAATTTTTCTGCATATTTCATTCAGTGAAACATTATCAATACCTTCTTTCCAATACACATTCATAGCTATTTCTTCAGCATTTATTTTACTGAAAGTCTTTGGTCTACCTTTTTTGATTTTTTTCATTTTACGCCAATTAGTATTAAATATTCTAAGTAGAATAAAGTATATTTATACTAATCAGTATATAAAATATAAGTTGTAAAAGCAATTTATGAATTAAAGCATATAGAAAGTTATGTAAGGCTTATCAAAAGAAACTATAATTTAAATTATATTCATGCTAAACACTATTTAAATTTAAAAACAAAAGGCTACAAAATGAATTTGTGTATAAGAAATTTCTATAAAAACTACTTATTAATTATATTACTTTCCTTATTATTTATTATAAATAATAAAGCTTTTTCTCAGAGCGCAGCCTCTGTAGAAGTAGATAAAGTAATTTTAGAGTCTATAAATCAAACTATTCCGGTCATAGGAAGAGTTATTTCATTAAAAGAAGCTAATGTCCCTGCAGCCGTTATTGGAAAAATAGAGAATGTATTGGTAGAAGTAGGGGATAGAGTAAAAAAAGGACAGATATTAGCATCAATTGATACAGAACGCTATATGTGGCTAGCTAAAATTGCTACTGCCAATGTTAATGCAACGAAAGCAGAAATCAAAAGTGCTAAAGCTGAAACTAATATAAATTTAATTGAACTAAAAAGAATGGAGAACCTACGAGAATCATCGGCGTTTAATGTTGCAAAATATGAGAGACTTCAGAGTTTACATACTTCATTAATTGCAAAAGAAGAAATTGTTGAAGCAAAATTAAATTCTGTTCTTCAAGAAGAAAAACTTGCAAAGTTAAATTTAAAAAGAGCAAAAGTTAAAGCACCATTTGATGGCATTATAGAATTAAAAATGATTGAATTAGGTGAAGCCGTGGGACTTGGGTTTACATTATTTAAATTAGTAAGTGAATCCTTATTAGAAGTAGAAGCAGATGTTCCTTCTAATAGAGCCAGAATATTAAAAATAAATAACAATATAAAAATATCTACAACTGATATGATCTCTTTTAATTCTAAATTAAGAGCCTTAGGGGTAAGAGAAAATTCAAATTCTAGAACAATACCTATTTATTTAACATTTAATAATAGTGAAGTTTCTAGAAATTTATTCGTAGGAGAAAATGTAAATATTTTTATACCTATTGGACCTGGACTTAAAGCACCAACAGTTCATAAAGATGCTATTTTAAAACGCGAAGGAATGTCTTTAGTCTATGTTGTTGAAGAAGAAAAGGCAGTTATTAAACCCTTAAAACTTGGTGATGGAGTAGGAAATAGGTTCATCGTTTTAGGAGGAATTCAAGAAGGAGATACAGTAGTTATAAAAGGTAACGAAAGATTAAGACCTGGACAAGCAGTTAAACCAATCCCTATTAAAGAGATAAATGAAGACGAGGCAAAATAATGGATATAATTAAAGCCTCAATAGAAAGACCTACCGCAGTTGTTGCAGCTATTTTTATGACAATAGTATTAGGTTTTATAGCCTTAGAACGTATACCCATCCAATTAGCTCCTGATGTAAACAAACCAGTAATAACTGTAACTACTTGGTGGTATGGCGCATCACCTTATGAAATTGAAAGGGAAATAGTTAATAGGCAAGAAGAAG
>CEUL01092473.1_pt1 | contig 12235 bp, 11 predicted proteins | sample 427021 | NCBI WGS metagenome assembly CEUL01 (sample SAMEA2622800, study PRJEB7988) | marine metagenome | isolation source: saline water (ENVO:00002010), including | reverse complement strand
TATACAGAAGGCATTGCTGAAAATATTGCACAGCATCGGGTATACACATGATTATTTAATTATGTATTCCTTAAATAACTCTACAAGAGAATTTGCAGCAGTATCATTTGTTAAATTTTTCATAGTGAAATCATAGCCATTTTTTGCTATTTCATGCCATTTTGGGTTTAGAGGATCAGAGAGATATTCTGAAAATTTATTTTTATAATTTTTTTCATCGACAAAAATGACATGTTCATTATTCTTAAAACCAAGATATTTTCCTTGATTTTTCTGTGTAATCTCCATAAATGTAAGACATCCCGCAGCTGGATTTTCCCAGAATTTTACAACAGGAACAACAGTATCTGCTGCAATCGATGCAGCATATTTCATTAACAATAATGGGTATTTGTCATTAATGTATTCATGTTGTAGAGTTGATGTATAATCTACATATGGTAATTCGGTACAAAGTGTTCTAAGTTTGTAATGTTTCCACATGCTTTGACTTCCACGTAGAATATCTTTAATTTTAAATGAAATGGAGTTTCTAGCTGTAGCACCTGAGCATAAAATTTTATTTTTGATTCGTTCTTCAAAAGGAGTTAAGTTTTCATAAAGTTTTTTCTCAACTCCATAAATTATTACTTTATACTTGAAATTTTTTGGATAGTATTTGTAGAAATACGATTCTGGCATGTATCCAAAATAATGATCAATTTTGTATTTCTCATGATAAGCCAATTTTCCTTTAATTTTTGCATCATGATAATCATTTACACGACATATTACCGGAATATCCAGAGTGTCAATTCCAGTTAATTCGTCTGGACTACCCCAAGAATGGTTTTCCCAAAGTAATATGATATCAAATTTTCCACGAAGAGAGGTGGCATCAAATTTTTCTTCCCCCGGGAAATAGCTCATTTCTAGTTCATCATTTCTATTTAATGCATTAAAGAAAAAATGATAGTATGTTGTAGCCCACGCTTTTTTTGACATATATGGATTTGATGGTTTGTAGATAAACGCAGTTCTAATTTTTTTCATCAGTGAATTTCCTATCGATTTAATTTTTGATTGTACTTTTTTGCAATACTCTTTGCATTTTTGATTTTTTTATTGTAGAGATTATTCAATTTATCAATGGAATTAAGAGATTCTTCATTGATTAACTCAAGATTTGGGATAACACAATGGCCTCCAATAAATCCAGGAAAGAGTTTTGGTCTATTACCTAAAAATTTATGAATTTCATCTGAAAATGACCACATTTCATCATAATCAACTCCATATTTTTTTGAAATCATGTTAGAAATTTGTGCATAATTAATTAACCAACCAAGATATGATGTATCACATAAAATTTTTGCCAATTCCAAAGTTTCAGGTTTAGACATTTGTTTTGTAGAAATTTTCGATAGTTTCAATTTTTTTGAAAATGTTTTAGCTGCCCAATTTTTTCTTGGTGCAGATTTTGTGAGAGCAAAGAATTTTGTATATCTTACAAGATCTTTTAGCATTCTTTTATGAACACCACGAGTAGCACTGTAAATTACTGGTATAGGCAATTTCTTTTGTAATTTTTCAGTAGTACCTGGACTAACAGTACTGTGTAAAATAATACATTCTGGTTTAAATTTTTTATATAATGTCATAACATTTGACAAGAATTTATTCGTCACAGGAATTGCAATGTGAAGAAATGATGTTTGGTGCTTGCTATATTCATCAAATTTTTTTTTATCCATTAATTTAGGATTAATATCATACCCAATTGTTAATGATTTTTTTGATAGTACTTTTTGGATTGGTAAACCAATTTCACCCAAACCAACAACAATATCCTTTTTTTGCATAATTAAAATTTCATTACATACTAAATTAATCTAGTGTATCATTACTATGAATTTCATTTGTTATAAACAACCTATACCAAATTTCAAAAGCTAACAGACCAAAGAATTTGTTTACATATTTTACATTTAGATCTGGCTTATCAATGTATTTTTGAATCCATTCTTTTTTGATCCATCCTTCTTTTACAATTCTAGAATCAATTAGAAAATATTTACAAATTTCATGTCCATGAGAATTCCATAGGTTGATTGTGTTAACATTAAAACCAAGTTTTTGCTGAGATATTAAAGAATCAGAATTATATTTTTTTAAAATTTGACGTAAGGGTAATTTACCAACATTGGTTTTTTCATCATATTTATTTTCAATTGGCATATGTGATGACAATTCAATTAATTCTGGATTTAGTATTGGAGTAATCAATTTTATTTTAAATTTTTCAACAATTCTTGTGTTTATAGGATTAAAGTTATAGAGTAATTTTCCATTATAATCCGCAAGAAAAACTTGCTGTAATCTTGATAAGTTATTTTCAAAATATGGTCTAAGTGTTTTGTGAATTAAGTCCCATGAAAAATTAGTTTTATTTCCAAAAAGATCTTCTTGATCAGGAACCCTATCTCTTTCATGACATTCTAGATATGCATTAATTTTTTCTACAGTGGTTGAATTTTCAGTGGTAAGTGAGAGGAATTTTTCATATCTAAAAGTATAACCAGATAACAACTCATCACCACCATCACCTGAAAATAATATGTTTGACAGTTCTGTGGATTTTTTGACAACATAATACCAATGAAGATCCCAAAAAGGAGATTGAATCATGCTAATTGCTTTTGGAAGTTCCGATAGGTAGTTTTCAAGATAAACTACATGATGATTTGCATCAAAACGTTCAGCTATTTTTGAAGCGGCTACTGTTTCATCAACGCTATCAGCAAATTTTATTGAAATTGCGTTAATCTCAAGTTCAGGTTTTGATTCTCTTAATAGATTTAGTACCATAGTGGAATCAACTCCACCACTTAATGCAATACAAACTTTTTTTGTATCTGATGATTTTAATTGGTTCTTTATGTTATCGATTATTGAATTTTCAATTAAATCTAAATTATATGAATTTGGAATTTCTACAAAATCTTTCCAGTTCTTTTTTGGTAAGTTATTCTTTATGAGAGGATCATATCTTAGTGTTAATATATTGACTAATGATTGTGAATTAATTTTAGGACTAGTTTGTTCCACGACCTAATCCTCTAAAAATTAACGCATTATTTTTTGCATCAATTGGTTTTATTATACCACGAGTATCTATCAGAATTGGATTTTTCATTTTGTTAAAAGTGGTTATAGGAATTTTTTTAAATTCACTATGCCCAGTTACAATTATAGAAGCATCAACTTTGGAAATAATTTGTTCAATATCAGAATTTACATGAATTCCAAATACATCTGTTGATGAAAAGTAAGGATCATAGAGATGAATTTTAGCACCTTTATCTTTTAATATTTTTATAATTTCTTCAGCGGGAGTTAATTGTATATCTTTAACATCAGGTTTGTAGGATATTCCAAGAATCAAAATATCACTATCTTTGATTGGTATATTACTTTCTTTGAATGCATCAAGTGTTAACTCTATAACATGTTGAGGCATTTTTTCATTCATTTTCCTACATGTGTCAATGATATCAAGATTCATACCCATACGTTTTGCGGTATTTAGAAATTGATATGAATTAATTGGGAGACAAGGACCACCAACACCAGAGCCAGGATAATGTATCTGAAAATTATACTTTTTCTTTGCTGCTTCTAGAACAGTTAAAGTATCAATGCCTAATTTTTCAAATAATAATGACAATTCACTAATGAATGCAATATTAATATCACGAAAAACATTTGTTGTAAGTTTTACTGCATTAGCAGTTTTACAATTTGGCATCGGGATTAATTCAACAGAAAAAACAAAATTATAAATCATTTTAATTATTTCTCTTGTATTTTCATCAATACCACCAACCAATCTAGGTAGATTTGTAAAATCATGCAGAATTTGTCCAGGATTCGCATTTTCTGGACAGACGCCAATTGTGAAGTCTTGTTTTATTTTTAATCTCCCAGAGGATTCAATCAAATTAATTAGTTCATTTTCAATAAAACCAGGTTCAATTGTACTTTCAACAATTACAAGAGAATTTGGTTGTAATATTTCAGATAAATTTTTTCCAACAGATTGAAGAGCATCATAATAAGGTATATTTTCTTTATTCATTGGCGTAGGTAAAGAAAGTAAAATTAGATCAGAAGATTCTACGGCCAATTTTGCATTACTTGTTACAGAGAGATTTTTATTTTCTAGGACACGATGGAAAATCTCTTCATACCCAACTTCATCTTTTAGCGGGAAATCATTATTGTTAATCATATCAATAAGATTTTGATTAATATCAACTCCAATAGTTTTTAGACCAGCATTAGCAAAAGACAAAGCAGTCGGTAGTCCAATTCGTCCAATTCCGATAACGCAGACTTTTAGAGATTTCAAGTCTAAAGAATCTTTAACCGATTCCATGCTAGTCATATTGATTTTTTTTGTGATTTCCATTTTGGTTATTCTTCAGGTATCAATAGGGTTTTTAAAAGCTAAGATTTTTTTCTACTTTGAAAATGACTTTGGTTGGGGTACAAACTAAACTTATAAATTCACACAAAAGGGATGGTGAGTGATTTTGAGAGTAAAATTTTTGGGTCAAGCTTGTACACTAGTTGAAACAAACAATAAGAGAATTTTATGTGATCCATGGATTATTGGACCATGTAATGTTAATTCGTGGTATCATCTAAATAACAAAATAGCTAAAAAAACAGATATTCCTACTGATGTTGACTATCTATATATTTCTCACGAACATACTGATCATTTTCATATAGAAACACTGAAGGAATTTAGCAGAGATATTCCCATATTGATATGTAAATTTCCAACTGATCGATTTTACAATGCAGTTATTGAACAAGGTTTCAAAAATATTACTATTTTAAACTCCTGGAAAAAAGAAAAACTAGATGATGATTTAGAGGTAACAATTATTAAAAATTCTGAGTTAATGTTGGAAGATTCTGCCATGTTGATAAAATCTAAAGAAGGAACAGTTTTTTGTCAAACAGATTGTGGAATGAGTTATGAATCATTGCGAAGAGTTGCAAATGAGAAACCAGATCTTGGATTTTTTAAATTTGGTGCAGCAAATTGGTTTCCAGTAGTATATGATTATAAAAAAGAGAGAAAAGACGAGATTTCTAAAAAGAGAAAATTAAGTAAATTGACAGGTTTTGTAAATTATGTAAAAGCGGTGAAGCCTAAATATGCAATTCCATACGCAGGTCCACCAATTTTCTTACATGAATCATTAATTCATGCGAATGATCCTGAAACAGGAATGTTTGCAACACCAGACGAAGCGTTAAACGCATGGAATGAAGAAGGAATAGATTCAACACAACTTAAAATAATGTCTCCTTCAGATGAAATCACTATTGAAGGTGACATTACAAAAAATAATGAACCTGTATTTTCAAACAACAAGACAGAGATAATTCAAAGATTATCTGAAGAAGTAAAAGATGATTTAAAAAGACGATGGAATGAAGAAGGCATTGCCTCAAAAAATCTTAACAATCAGATAGTAGATTATTTTAATAAAATTATTTCAGAAAATCCTACAGCTAGAGAACATATAGATATTAAAGTTCAATTTGTGGCAGAAGGTAAAAATGGAGGAGAGTTTGTTTTAGACTTTTCAAAAGATAGAAAAAATGGGCCATATGCAAAAGAAGGTACAATTGATGATTGGAATTATTATATGAAATTACCAGCTCATTTGATTGAGAAAGCTGTTAACAATAAATTACTTTGGGAAACATTGTTTTTATCATGTAGATGGAAAGCAGATAGAAAACCAGATCAATGGAATGAACATTTAATGAATTTATTCTATGACCCAGATCCAAAAAGAATCGAAAATATTTACAAAATCTATGATAAGATGTTCAAATGAGAGTTACTGTAAAAAAACAAGATATTCCAAAAGACAAAATTGTTGAAATATCATCATCGCCAAAAATTTTGATGGTGTATGATGGGCAAAAATATTATGCATTTGGAGGCATATGTCCACATGCACAATGGCCATTAAATAATGGAGAAATAAAAAAACAAAATTTAACGTGTGTGGCACACGGATATGAATTTGATGTAACAAATGGAAATTGTTTGAATAATCCAGGTAGAGATCTAAAAATGTATCAAGTCAAAATTATTGATGAAGAAATAATTGTAGAAAAATAAATTTTAATTGATGAAATGAATCATCACTAAGATTTAAAAATATATGATTTAATGTAATTTGATCTTTGTGATAAAGACAGTTCTTACAGCAGCAGGAAAAGGAACAAGATTGTTACCTTTTACCAAGGAAATGCCAAAAGAGATGATGCCAATTTTCTCATCTAATTCAAAACAGAGAAATGTATCACCATTATTACAATATGTTTACGAGCAACTTTATTCAATGAATTTTAGAGATTATTGTTTTGTTGTTGGAAGAGAGAAAAGATCAATTGAGGATCATTTTACACCTCATGAATCATATTTGAAAGAATTAAGTGGTCAGTATAAAGATGTGTTAAGACAATTTTACAAAAAATTGGATAAATCACATTTAGTTTGGATAAATCAAAACAAACCTCTAGGTTTTGGAGATGCAGTAAAAAGAGCGGAGAGATATGTTGGAAATGAAGATTTTATTTTACATGCAGGAGATGTGACTATCTTGAGTAAAAGAAGACATCCAATTTTACGATTAATAGATGTTGCAAAAAAGAATCCTGATGCAAAAGCAATTTTGCTATGTAAGAAAGTCAGAGATGCAAAGAGATATGGAGTTCCAAAGATGAAAAAAATATCAAATAATATATTCTTAGTTGACGAAGTGGTGGAAAAACCAAATAAACCTAAATCAAATTTTGGAATATTACCACTGTATTATTTTAGATCTGATATTTTTGCTAGTTTAAAGAAAACAAAATTGGGAAAAGGAAAAGAATTACAATTAACAGATGCTATTCAAAATATGATAAAACAAGGAGAAAAAGTTATAGCAATAACATTAGAAGAACATGAGGAAGAGATTGATGTTGGAACAGTAGAATCGTATAGACGTTCATTAGAAATCACATTTAGGAAAGCGTAACAAAGAGAAAAAATCAGAATGATTATGAAAATAGCAATAATTGGATTGGGATTTGTTGGGCTATCACTTGCTGCAGTTTTAGCATCTAAAGGTTACAAAACTATTGGGATTGATATAGATAATAAAAAATGTACGTCAATTGCAAAAGGGAATCCAACATTCTTTGAGCCAGAACTTGAGAAAACTTTGAAAAAAGGATTAAAAAATAATCTCATAATTTCAAATGAATTCTCATTGATAAAAGAATGCGATTTTGTTTTTGTGACTGTAGGAACCCCACAAAGAGCAGATGGCGGAATTGAATTGTCAATGATAAAAAACTCAGCTACTAAAATTGGTAAAATTCTTCACAATACAAGAAAAAATCCAATAATTTTGATCAAGAGCACAGTCATACCTGGAACAATGAAAAATACCATTTTACCAATTATAGAAAAAAATTCAAAGAAAAAAGCTGGTAAAGACTTTGGATTAATTTCTAATCCGGAATTTCTTCAAGAAACTACCTCAATTAGAGATACAAAATTTCCACATGCAGTGGTATTAGGAGGATATGATACAAAATACATGAAAAAGACAAAAAGTTTTTTTTCTAAATTACATCCAAAAACACCAATAGTTATTACAAATCATCAGACTGCAGAAATGGTAAAATATGCAAATAATTCATTTCTTGCAACGAAGATTAGTTTTATTAATCAACTAAGTAATATATGTCAAAATATCCCCGAAGCAAATGTAGACGATATTGCAAAAACAATTGGTTTAGATCCAAGAATCGGTAAATTATTTCTTAATGCTGGTCCTGGTTATGGCGGATCATGTCTTCCAAAAGATATGAAAGCACTCATCAATTTTGCAAGTAGTGTTGGAGTGAAACCAATACTTCTTAATGCTGTTGAAGAAATAAATCAGAAACAGATACAACAGATAATAAAACTAATAGAAAAAAGACTCAAAGGTATTACCTCAAAAAAAATTACAGTGATGGGAACTGCATTTAAACCAGATACAGACGATGTAAGAGATTCTATATCAATAGAACTAATAAAAAATCTACTGAAAATGAAAGCAAAAATAACAATTTATGATCCAAGAGCAATAGAGAATACTAGGAAAATTTTTACAAACAAGATTTCTTATGAAAATTCAATAAGTGATGCATTAGAAAAAAGCCAATGTGCAATTTTCATGACGCACTGGAAGGAGTTTGAAAAAATTAACAACAAATCAATTAAAGGCATGAAAAGAAAATTAATTGTTGATTGTAGAAGGATTTTTGTTGGAAAAAAAATTAATGCAGAATATTATGCCTTAGGAATAGGAAAATAAATTTGAAATACGTCGTTACAGGTGGTGCAGGTTTTGTTGGAAGCTATTTAGTAAAATTATTGGTTAAAGAAGGACACGAAGTAACAGTTATCGATAATTTACATAAAGGAAAAAAAGAAAATTTACAATCAGTTCTTCCTAAAATAAAATTTGAAGAGATAGATATTAGAGATTTTGATGGTTTGGAAAAGATTTTAGAGAATATTGATGGTGTTTTTCATCAAGCAGCATTAACAGTTGTTCAAGATTCTTTTGATAGACCAGAAGAGTATCATCATGTGAATGTTATTGGTACAGAAAATATCTTCAAATTAGCAAAGAAAAATAATTTCAAAGTTGTCTATGCAAGTAGCTCAAGTGTTTATGGGCACAAAGATGATATGCCAATTGGAGAGGATTCTGAAAGAAATCCAATAAATCCTTATGGACAAACAAAACTTGATGACGAATATTTATTTGAGAAATATTCAGAAACTGGAACTAGAATAATTGGTTTGAGATATTTCAATATATTTGGAAAAGGTCAGACTCTTGAATATGCAGGAGTCATTACAAAATTTCTTGATCGAATAAAAAAAGAAGAAGCACCAATAATTTTTGGTGATGGAACACAACTTCGTGATTTTATTTATGTTGAAGATATTGTTATGGCAAATTTACAAGCAATGGAAAGTAAAACAACAAATTTACTAGTTAATGTAGGCACAGGAAATGCAATTACAATATTGGAGTTAGCAAAAATGATGATAGAGGTTTCAGGATTAAACAAGGAACCTATTTTTGAATCTCCTCTTGAAGGAGATATCAAAAAAAGTCAAGCAGATATAACATTAGTAACAAAATCGTTTGATTGGAAACCAAAAAAACAACTCCGTGAATGGTTAACAGAAATATTATAAAATGAAACTATTAATCGCCGCATCCAGTTCAAAAATTTTTCATATGAAAGAATTTTCAAAAAAATTAGAAGAGAAAGATGTTGAAACAAAGCTAATTTTAGATTCAGATTTTGCAGATGGTTTTCCTAGTAGAAAATTAAAAAATTGGTTTTCATCGAATAAAAAATTTAAAAAACTAATTAATGATTTTAAGCCTGATGCAATTCTTGTTGATAGAGTTAGACACTTTACGTTAGAAGCATCAAAAACAGATATACCTCTAGTAATTCACTTACGTGGAGACCATTGGACAGAAATTACCATGGCAAGAGAAACATTATACAAATCAATGCCAAAGAAATTTGCCATAAACAAATGGGATGAAATTGGAGAAAACTGTTTCAAAAATTCAAGATTAATCCTACCAATATGTAATCATTTAACAAAAATTACCAAAGAACGTTATTTAGAAAAATCTGTTGAAACAATGTATCAAGGAATTAATCCTGATAATTGGTTTAAAAAAAAAGGGATGGAGTTGAGACATCCTTGTGTTGGGATTTTACAAAGCGCAACAATTTGGGATAAAACAAAAGAGTTATTGATATTACCAAAAGTTCTAGAAAAAATGCCTAATGTTCATTTTTACTGGGCGGGAGATGGAGTATACAAAGATGAAGTTTTACCATCATTAGAAAAATATGAAAATTTTCATTGGCTAGGTTCATTAGAATATCCAGATAAAGTAAGAGAGTTTTTAACAGAAATGGATGTTTATGCACTGATAAGTGGAATAGACATGTCACCATTGACCTTACAAGAAGCACAGTTAATGGAAAAACCAGTTATTGCAACTAATGTTGGAGGAATTCCAGAACTGATGAAAGATGGAGAAACTGGTTTTCTAATTGAAAAAAATAATCCAGAAGAACTATTTGATAAACTTTCATTATTATTCAATAATTTAGAAAAAGCAGAACAAATGGGAAAGAATGGTAGGGAATTTGTAAAAAATAATTTCAATTGGGATAAAATTTGTAATGATTTTTTAAATCACTTAAAAAAACACAGTATAGGAGATATTTAATATGAAAATTCCATTTTTTGTTCAAGAATTTACAAATGAGATGGAAGAGGCGGCCATTAATGCATTAAGAAATGAATCGTTTGTTGGAGGAGAAAGTGTTTTAAAATTTGAAGATGAATTTGCACAATATACAGGAACAAAATATGCAGTTTCAGTTAATTCAGGAAATAGTGCATTACAGATCTCGTTAATGTCTTTAGGTATAGGAAATAAATCTAAAGTTATAACTCCAACAAATTCATTTATTGCTTCGGCGAATTGTATCAGAATGACAAATGCAGAACCAGTGTTATTAGATATTGATATGAATGATGGTGAAATTGACTTATCAAATTGTAAAGATGAGGTTAACGCGATTATTCCAGTTCATATTTATGGTAATCCCTGTGATTTTGATTCTGTAAAATCATTTGCGAATGAAAAAAACATACCCATAATTGAAGATGCATGTCAAGCTCACGGTGCAGAATACAAGGGTAAAAAAGTTGGCAGTTTAGGAGATATTGGATGTTTTTCTTTCTATCCCACAAAAAATATGACAGTAGGAGGAGATGGAGGAATGGCTACAACCAATAATGAAGAGATTGCACAAAAAATTAAATCAATTAGAGACAATGGAAGAAAAACAAAAAACGAGTTCGATAAGCTTGGATTTACCATGAGACTAAATACAGTAAATGCCGCCATTGGCAGAATTCAATTGAAACATCTAGATGAGAAGACTTTACGGCGAAGAGAAATTGTTTCAATTTATAGAGAAAATTTAACACAAGATTGTATTTTACCTGAGAATAAACAAGGAAAATCAGTATATCATCAAATCGTATTAAAACATGAAAAAAGAGATGAAATCCGAAGAGAATTAACCAATAGTGACATAGGTTCTGCAATCTATTATGAAACACCAATACATAAACAAGAAATTTATCAAAACTATGGATTTGAATTACCTAATAGTGAAAAATTTTCAAAACTAATTTTATCGCTACCATCATATCCACAACTCACAAATGATCAGGTAATAGAAATTTGTGAATGTATAAACAAAGTAATTGGTTAATTGTTTAATAGATTTTCATAAAATTCAATATATTTTGGAAGTATGACATCCCACGTCATATTATTTTTTACAAAAATGTTTCCATTTGTAGCAAGTTTTTCTGCTTTTTGTTTATCAGATAATAATTCATTTACTGCTTGAGCTAATTTTTCCGGATTATCAGGAGGTATTAAAATTCCTGTTTCATTGTTGGTTATTAATTCCGGAATTCCACCAATATTAGTACCTATTACAGGAACATTAAGAAAAAATGCTTCTTTTACAGTAGTTGGAAAACTATCCATTCTTGATGGAACTACAAGTATACTAGATGATTTCATAATTGTCATTGCATCTTCCCACGATTTGTCAGTACAATATATTACATTTCCATTAATTTTATCTTCAGCTTTTTTCATTATGTCAATACCTTTCTCATAACTAGCACGACCAACATAGACTATTTGATCAGAATTTTTTTCGACATTAGGAATATTAGAAAATTTTTTGGTATCAAGTGGAGAGGGTAAATATTCAAAATCAATATCAAATTTTTGTTTGTATAATGATTGAGTAGCTTTTGAATCAGTTGTAAGTTTATCAGGCCAAGTTAATGCTTTAGATTCAGCATTTTCAGCAATTGAAGAAACAAATTTAGAATGTAAGATTTCGATATGTTCACTAAATACACCATGAACTGATAGAACTTTCTTTTTTCCTTTCGCATATTTCATTGCATATGCAGATGGAATATTAAATCCATGAACTATGTCATAGGATTCTCTATCAATAATACTCTTCA
>CEUL01009349.1_pt1 | contig 12254 bp, 9 predicted proteins | sample 427021 | NCBI WGS metagenome assembly CEUL01 (sample SAMEA2622800, study PRJEB7988) | marine metagenome | isolation source: saline water (ENVO:00002010), including | reverse complement strand
AGGATCCCGTGGCTTTATGCCGTGGGGGTTCGAGTCCCCCCTTTCGCATCCCCCTTCCCCTCAGGCACCCCTACCAGGTGACGGCATGAACTTGGACGCTTCCCACCTGAAAATTTCTCTTGATGAGCAGGATTCATGGCGTCGAGTCATGAGCGTGACGATTCCCGCGTCGATCGTTCAGGAGGAAGAGCGCAATGCAGCTAAACACATAGCCTCAAGGGCTCGCCTGAAAGGTTTTAGGAAAGGGCGTGTGCCCATGACGGTGATTGAAAACCGTTTCAGCGGAACGCTGCGCCAAGAAGCATTAGACAAGCTCATTGGTTCCGCGTACAAACAAGCACTCGCTTCCAAAGAGCTCCGTCCCATCAGCGAGGGTGAACTGGAGGACCTCCAGTACAAACCGGAAGAAGATTTGACCTTTAGAATTGCCTTCGATGTAGAACCGGTGATCGAAGTCGGACGACTGAGTGGATTCGTAGTTGAACGTCCGATGGCCAAGATCGAGGAAGAACAGGTAGACGAGGTCCTCACTCGCATTCAAGAGCAGAACGGCGTATGGCAACCCCTAGAAGAGGGGAAGCCGGTTGAAAAAGACCTCGTATCCGTGACAATCACTCGATTGGACGAGAAACTTGAATCTTCCGACGAAAGTCGTGAATATGACCTGGTGATCGGTTCAGGTGATGCAATTCCCGACATTGAGGCATCGATTTGCACCCTTCAAGTCGGAGAGGTCGGAGACTTTGATATCTCTTTTCCTGATGACTTCCCGGACGAGTCACGCCGTGGAGAATCAGAACGTGTACGGATCGCATTGACCGCGCGCCGACAGATGGACCTCCCGATACTAGATGATGATCTTGCGAAACAGGTCGGTGAATTCGAAACGCTAGAAGAACTCAAATTAAAAGTTCTTGAGGACATGGAGGCGGAGGCCGGACAGCAAGCTGATTCTGCAGCACGTTCCCGGCTTATGGACATGATAATCGAAGCCAACCCTTTTGACGTTCCAACCTCAATGGTTCGCCGGTATTCGGATGGAATAATGGGTGATACATCGCAAATCCCAGAAGAAAGGCTCACCGAGTTTCGTGACCAGATTCGTCCCGAAGCGGAGCGAGCGGTCAAGCGAATTCTTCTGATAGAGGAGATCGCGAAAGCCCACTCGCTGCAGGCTACTGAAGACGAGATCGATGACCGAGTCGAAGAGATCGCAGAGGCGAACAAAACGGAAGCAGCAAAAGTATACGCGGAACTCCAGAAGGCAGGGCGGATTGAGACGCTAGAGCGTGAGTTGACGGAGAAAGCGGTTTTTGACTTCCTTTTTGAGCAATCCGAAATCACTGAGGGGTCGAAGATCTGATGGCTATTTACCCTCCTTATGTCATTGAACGCACCAGCCGAGGCGAACGGAGTTACGACATCTTCAGTCGGCTCCTTATGGACCGCATCGTCTTTCTTGGAACGGGAATCGACGACAATGTTGCTAACATCATCCTAGCTCAGCTCCTCTTCCTAGACGCGGAAGATCCGGAGCGTGACATATACATGTATATCAACTCTCCTGGAGGAAGTGTCTACGCTGGCCTCGCCATTTACGACACGATGCAGCACCTACGTGCTCCAGTGTCAACGTTCTGCGTTGGTATGGCTGCCTCTATGGCCGCAGTGCTCCTAGCAGCCGGAAAGCCAGGCAAACGGAACGCACTGCCAAATTCTAGGATCATGATCCACCAACCGTCTGGTGGGTCACATGGAACGGCATCTGACATCGAGATCGCAGCGCAGGAGATTCTGCACATCAGGGAGAAGCTGAACGGGATTATCGCAAAGCACTCCGGGCAGCCAGTGGACCGGATCGCAGAAGATGTCGATCGTGATCGTTTTATGAGTCCACAATCCGCTGTCGAGTATGGCCTTATTGACCGCGTCTTAGAGGGTCCCGTCCAGCAAATCGAAGCAAAACCAACCGACTCGGATTCGGATGGTTAATCAGGGAAAAGGAAATCGTCTATGACAGACACAAATCTCCGATGCAGCTTCTGCGGTAAGTCCAAAGAAAGTGTGAAGAAATTCATCTCTGGACCCAGCGTATACATCTGCAACGAGTGTATTTCTCTCTGTAACGAAATCCTCGCGGAAGAAGAGGTCCGCGAGATGCCAGGTCAAAGCGTTTCCTGCCCGACGCCCGAAGAGATCAAATGCATCCTTGACGAGTACGTCATCGGTCAGGAGGAGGCGAAGAGAGCCCTCGCAGTCTCGGTCTATAACCACTACCGACGGGTTAACCACCAAGGTGTAATTGATGATGTAGAGATCGACAAGGCGAACATCCTTCTTATAGGGCCCACAGGAGTCGGAAAAACACTGCTGGCCCAAACTCTAGCTCGAACGCTACATGTCCCCTTCACCATCGCGGATGCAACGACACTGACTGAAGCGGGATATGTCGGCGAGGACGTCGAGAACATTCTCGTCCGCCTTCTCCAGGCTTCCAATTACAACGTAGCGGAATGTGAGCGGGGGATAGTTTACATTGACGAAATGGATAAGATCGCGCGGAAATCAGAAAATCCATCGATCACCCGAGACGTATCAGGAGAAGGTGTTCAGCAAGCTCTTTTAAAGATCTTAGAGGGAACGGTCGCCAGCGTGCCTCCCCAGGGTGGAAGGAAACACCCACAACAGGAATACATTCAGATCGACACCAAGAACATCCTCTTCATCTGCGGAGGAGCATTCGATGGAATGGAAAAGATCATTGAGGAACGAGTGGGACTCAAAGCCATCGGGTTCACCGATGAAGAAGCAAAAAACCATCCTGACCCGAACGAATGCCTTGGACTAATGGAGTTTGTTGAACCGGGAGATCTTCAAAAGTATGGAATCATTCCAGAGCTTGTGGGACGCCTGCCAGTAAGCGTGCACCTGAGTGAACTAGATGAAGCTGCCCTAGTTCGTATCCTCAAAGAGCCGAGGAACGCCCTCGTGAAGCAGTACGAAAAGATGTTCGAGCTGGAAGACATACGACTGACCTTCGACTCGGAAGCCATTCTTTCTATTGCTCGCAAAACACTAGAACGAAGTACGGGAGCTCGTGGCCTTCGCTCTATCATCGAATCAGTCATGCGCGATATCATGTTCGAGCTACCGTCGCGCAATGATGTGAACGAAGTAGTAATCACTAGAGAGTGTGTAGAATCCGGAGCCCAGCCCCTCCTCGTCCTGCATCAGGAAGGCCGGGCTCTAGAGGCCTAAAGGGAAGGCCGTTACCGGGTCCGATCAGTAAGAAAGACCGCGGCGGAGCCTACCGCCCTGGGATCTTCCCTTTTGCGTCCCGGCTGCACGACGTACGATACGCCGTCCACAGTTGAAACTCAGGGCTCCGAGACAGTTACCCGGTGTCCGCCGACCAAACGTGTATGCCCACGCTGACTCGGGCCGAAGAATATGTAGAAGTTCCTGCTCGGCTTCCGGTGGTCGCGCTACGAGACCTCGTATTCTTTCCATACATCGTGCTCCCGATCCTGATCGGGCGACAAAGGTCAATGACGGCCCTAAGTGAGGCTCAAGAAAGCGAAGGGCTCGTTCTCCTAGTGACTCAGAAAGACCCTAGCGTCGACGATCCAGCCGGTAACGAACTCTTCAGAGTTGGGACGATCGCCAGGATTATCCAGGTAACTCAACTCCCGGACAAAACATCTCGAGTGGTACTCGAGGGACTGGGGAGAGCTAGGATCAAACGACTAACGACCACGACCGCGGCACTCAGGGCAACCGTAGAGCTCCTGCTGAGTAGTGAGATAGAAAGCTCGGAATCTCTTGGTGATTCGGACATGAGTACGGAGTTAAATGAACTAAGTGAAACGGTAAGAAAACTCTACGATGACTATGCACAACTCCATGAGCGGATCCCTCACGACAGCACTAACACACTATCGACCATTAATGACCGAGTGCACTTTGCACATCTCGTAGCAGGACACCTGATCGTTCCCGCCGTAGAGAAGCAAGAGATTCTTGAAGGAGTTCTAGTACAGGATCAGCTCTCGGCACTCCGAGAAATGCTCGTCCGCGAGATTGAGATTTTACGTATCGAGAGAAAGCTCGACCGGCAAATGCAACTCCATATTGGAGGCGAGTGGAATCCTTTCGATCTGCATCCGAAAGGGGCAACGTCAAGAGAACAGGATTCCGAGCGCGAAGAATGGGAGGAGATCGCAGAACAGATCAAGGAAGCGGCTCTTCCTGAGCACGTGTGTATACGTGCTCAGAAAGAGCTCACTCGCTTGCGAAAACTGAATCCGATTGCACCCGAAGCAGCTGTCATTCGTACTCACTTGGATTGGATGATTTCGCTTCCTTGGACCCAGCGCTCAGAAGACAACCTGAGCGTGACGCACGCCTCAGAAACTCTCGAATCTGGACACTTCGGATTGGGTGAAGTGAAGGATCGAATTCTTGAACATGTCGCTGTTCTCTCTCTAGTGCGTGAGATGCGCGGCCCAATACTGTGCCTCGTGGGCCCGCCCGGGGTTGGAAAAACATCACTGGGGAGCAGTATCGCCCAAGCACTAGACCGGGAATTTGTTAGCGTCAGTCTCGGCGGCGTCCGAGATGAGGCTGAAATCAGAGGACACCGCCGCACGTACGTTGGGGCCCTACCAGGAAGAATTATTCAAGGAATGAGACGAAGTGGAACTCGCAACCCAGTCTTCTTACTAGACGAAATAGACAAGATGGCCCGTGACTTCCACGGAGATCCAGGTTCCGCTCTTCTAGAAGTTCTTGACCCAACACAGAACAAGTCATTTACCGATCACTATGTGGAGCTAGAGTACGACCTATCAGACGTCCTCTTCATCGCGACCGCAAATACCCTACAGGACATACCTGACCCCCTGCGTGACCGGATGGAGGTTATTAGGCTACCGGGCTACTTGGACACCGAAAAGAGAGAGATTGCAAAGCGCTTCCTTTGGCCGAGACAGAAAACGCAACACGGGCTTCATGAGAGGCCAATCTTGTTTTCGGATGAAGCAATTCACGAGATCATCGGCAGATACACTAGGGAGGCAGGAGTTAGGGAACTGAACCGTCGACTCTCGCGTATTGCGAGAAAGCTGGCTCGTGCTGTCGCTGATGGTGCCATCCCTTGTGAAATCTTGGAGAAGAACGACTTAAGAGACCTATTAGGACCACCAACCTATCAAGCTATCGACCGTGATGAAGACAAAGACCGAATAGGTATCGCCAACGGGCTCGCATGGACCTCGGTCGGGGGCGAAGTCATGGATGTTGAAGTCGCTATCGTGGCGGGCAGTGGAAATCTGCGCCTGACAGGTACCCTAGGGGATGTAATGAAGGAATCCGCTCACGCGGCGGTAACTTACGCCCGCTCACGCGCTTCAGTTCTGGGACTCGACCATCAATTCCACAAAAAGTTTGACATCCACATTCATATTCCCGAAGGTGCTACCCCCAAAGATGGACCTTCTGCTGGAATCACAATCGCGGCAGCACTGATCTCTGCGCTGACAGACATTCCCACCAAGGGCGATGTAGCGATGACTGGTGAGATCACTCTACGAGGTCGAGTTATAGGAGTGGGCGGTGTAAAAGAGAAAGCGGTGGCAGCCCTTAGAAGTGGAATGTCGCGCGTAGTCCTCCCCGCCGCGAATGAAAGCGATTTAGACACCCTACCTCAGGAAGTACTCCAAGCAGTGCAATTCGATCTCGTGAAAACGATGGACGAAGTCATGACCGTGGCACTAACTCGACTTCCCATCCGAGGGTCCATGGAGGCTAGGAATGTGGTACTGTCGGCACCGCAAGGATGAAGATCCGATCGGTAACGTACGCGGGGACTATCGTAAAGCGTGACGGATCGGCGCCAGGAACACTTGCACAGGTGGCATTTTCGGGAAGATCGAACGTAGGTAAGTCATCCCTGATCAATACCCTTCTCCAACGCACTAGAAGCAAGATAGCACACGTATCCGCTACGCCGGGTAAGACACAAGCGCTGAACTTCTATGAGGTTAACGAAGATTTCTACCTAGTCGATCTTCCCGGCTATGGCTACGCTAGAGTTCCGGAGAATATTCGCGAGGCTTGGGGTGATCTGATCGACTGGTATTTGGGCGAATCCAATAGCGTTCGAGGAGTCGTTCATCTCGTGGATGGCCGCCACAAGCCGACTGCACACGACCTCCGCATGATAGAGTATCTGGCCAACGTCGGATTACCAACGCTCGTCGTTCTCACAAAATTCGACAAATTAAAGAGAAATGAACGGCAGACCGCGGTCACTCGAGCTCTTGAGACTCTGGGAGTAGACGAATCTCAACTCTTGCCCTTTTCGTCTAAAACGGGCGAAGGCAGAGACGACTTACTCTCCGCACTCGGAAGGCTCATCAATCAGGAGAGATGAACCTGAAAACAAGTTTAGCCAAAGCCTGGATTAGCTCACGTATACACTCATGTCGCAGAGCCCTTTGCGTGTCCTCTGCTCTCGGGATGGCTTTAGCCACTTCCGCATGCGTTATCGCACCTGCGGTAGTTGGGCCAGAGTCCATCAATCCCGCTTCAGTAATGCCTCCAACAGGATACGGCTCACTACTGCAGACCGAGGTCTCAATGTCCCTAGTCAGTAAAGACCTCGAAATACTGGTAACGCCGCTTGAGGAAAGCGTAATACGCGTTACAGCTCCTGACACAGAAAATCGATTACGGGGAATCGCGTCTGCGCATCGAGCGGCGCTTCCCCAAGACGGACGACTCTTTCTGGTGTCCTTCTACACCAATCAGGCTGATGTAGCGTTTGTCCCAGAGGAGATCCAGATCATAGCACAAGAACTCAGAGTTCTTCCCACCGGTATTGCTCCAGTCACCCCAGGCTGGGGACAAAGGCGGGTGCTCCAACGCCAGACGGAGCTAGCCGTTTACTCCTTCCCGTCAAACATAAATCTCGAATCCGAACTCGTCCTAGTTTACGGTTTTGACCGGACGCATTCTTGGAGCAATGTCCTAACCCGTATACAATCCGAGCGCGCTCGAGCACGAGCGCGAGCCAGTGGAACGAACGAACATTGAGGACGAAAGCATGGACACCGAGAAGCAAGTGGAGAGGCTTATACGTCCAACCCATAGCGAGAGATCTTCCTATATAGCGTGCGCTCCCCAATGCCGAGCGACTCGGCTGCCTTCCGGCGATTTCCGGATGCCTTGCGAAGTGCTACCTCAATCGCCGCACTCTCCAGATCGTGTATCGTCATACCATCACGATACACCACAACCTCTTGATCTTCGAGTTCATCGTTAACCACAGGTTCAACCAAACCCGGCACATAGGCAGGGATTTCAATTCCTGCCGAGATGGGGCCACCTTCAGTGCCGACTGAGCCGAGCAACGCCTCTGTAAATTCTCCATCAGCCATGCCACCTCGGTAAGCCTCAAAGTCACGACGGAGATCATCCATATCAACGCGTAACTCGACTAGTGTACGGAAAACGAACTCAAGCTCGGGGCGGACACTTGATCCAGGACGAGCTGCGACATCCTCCGAGTTTCTAAGCGGGACAGGGAGCAGTGAGACCTTGCCACCCTGTACTTCCTCAGGGATATCTTCCGGTCGAATCATACGTCTTGGGGCAAGCACTACCATTGATTCTACGAGATTGCGGAGTTCACGGATGTTGCCTGGCCAACTGTAGTCAACAAGGATCTTCATAGCATCCGGTGATATCCCAGGAAACGCCTGATCATTTTGGTCCGAGACATCGCGCACGAATTCCTCAATCAAAAGAGGAATATCTGCCCGACGCTCCCGTAATGCTGGCAACTCAATCCCGAGAACGTTGATCCGGAAGTAAAGATCACTCCTAAACTCTCCAATCGAGACTAGCTGTCTGAGATCCTGATTCGTTGCAGCCAGGATTCGAACATCTACTTTGATAGGAATTTCCCCACCTACTCGATGGAATTCCCTTTCCTCCAGTACCCGCAACAGCTTGGTCTGAGTCGCCAACGGCATCTCACCCAGCTCATCTAGGAAGATTGTGCCTCCATCTGCAAGCTCGAATAGCCCCTTCCGCGAATCTATCGCACCTGTAAAGGCCCCTTTCTCATGACCAAAGAGTTCCGATTCCAGGAGCGTCTCGGATAGGGCAGCCACATTAACACCGATGAAGGGCTTATGCCGTCGTGGAGACAAAGCGTGGATCCCGCGCGCGACCAACTCCTTTCCCGTCCCAGACTCTCCAGTTACCAGCACAGTTGAAGATGCAGGAGCAATCTGCACGACCCGTTCCAGAACCTGTCGCATGGCGTCGGTCTGTCCAACGATACCAGTGAGCGAACGCAGTCTCTGTCGCTCGATGGCCCTGCTGCATAGAAGTACCACATCGTCCAGATCTCCCGTCTCATCAAACACCTCATCGAAGCATTCAAGTTTTTGTGCCTCATCGACGACTGGCTCTACGGCAAATACGGGGAGGTGCAACTCGTCCTTTGCATACTTAGCAAGCATGCTCTTACCGCTGTCATCGCGGCCTGTCACCACAAGAACTGTCGGTACGTCGGATCCAGCGACCTTTTCGGTCGGCGTAACGAGATCAGTTTCATATCCGACCACTTCTAATCGACTGCGAAGCTCACCTGCTAACGGAAGATTGTGAGTTGAAATCAGCACACAGCCCTTACTCATTGTCATCACCTCCTATCTCATGAGGTGCATCGTCGCCACGTAGAAGGGCAATCGCATGGTCGACAACCGATTCCAACACGGACAGACCGTCCGATACTCCACCGGGGCTACCTGGACAGTTGACAATCAATGTTCGTCCGCGAATTCCGGCCACACCACGCGCAATAATTGAGTACGGCGTAGCGTTTAGCCCCTTTCTTCGGATCTCTTCAGCAATCCCGGGGGCCTCCCGATCCAACACAGCCCGCGTTGCCTCAGGAGTTACATCGCGCCGTGTGAAGCCCGTCCCTCCGGTGGTGATGATCAGATCCATTCCCTCATCCGCCCACTGAGTCAGGAGTGAAACAATAGCAGACGTTTCGTCCGGTACGATGGAATACTCCTTTACTCTGTATTTTCTAGTTTTACACCACTCTACGATTCGTGGGCCACTTACGTCCTCGCGGACTCCTGTCGATGAACGATCGCTAATCGTTAGGACTCCGACCTCAGGAGTTGGATCTAGGGGCATTATGCTCATCACAGAGACCTCAACGCTTGATAGAGCCCTCAGTATAAAACGGCGGTCTCTGCACAACCGCGTCCACATGCCGGCCCCGCAAGTTGACCTGCAATTCTGTATCCACTTTAGAGAGCTCGACCGGCACGTATGCTAACGCCACCCCATAACCGAGAGTTGGGCTTACAGTCCCACTGGTCACCTTGCCAACGACCTCACCGTCGGCAATTACCTCATAGCCAGGTCTGGGAAAGCCTTTTCCAGTCAGTCGGAGACCAACCAGCCGGCGGGTAACGCCTTCTTTCTTCTGAGAAGCTAGCGCCTCTTGACCTACAAAATACTCTTTACCGAGCTTCGTAACCCATCCAAGCCCAGACTCAAGCGTAGTATGCTCTTCATCGAGGTCGTTCCCGTACAAGGCATAACCCACCTCGAGCCTGAGCGAATCACGTGAACCTAAGCCAGCTGGGACCAGCCCCAATCCCCCACCAACATCAAGAAGAGTGGTCCATAGTTCTTCAGCTCTTTCGGCAGGGATATACAGTTCGAAACCATCCTCACCCGTGTAACCAGTGCCACTTATCACCGCAGGAACACCAGCGACTTCTCCTTCAGCAAAACGGTAGTATTTGACCTCATCCACATTGAGGCTCGCGAGAGGACGCAGAATTTCACGGGCATGGGGACCCTGAAGCGCCAGAAGTGCTGTTTTCTCGGACACATCCGTAACTTCTACCTCAAAATCATTTGCGTGTTTAGACACCCATGCCCAATCCTTCGACAGATTTGAGGCATTCACAACGAGCATAAATTGGTCGGGGAAACGATAGATGATTAAATCGTCTATCACACATCCTGTCTCAAGACACATCGCTGAATACTGCGCTTGACCGACTTCGATAATCGAAGCGTCGTTCACCGAGATCTTTTGGATTAAGCCGAGGGCTTCCGGACCTCGCACGATAAATTCCCCCATGTGCGAAACGTCAAAAAGTCCGGCTCTCTCTCGGACCGCGGCGTGCTCTGCCTTAATGCCAGTAGGGTATTGAACGGGCATCGAATACCCGGCGAACGGCACCATCTTAGCACCCAAGGCGACGTGTGCGTCATTTAGTGGTGTCAGCTTCAGTGTGTCGGACAAGGATCAACCTTTTTTCTGAAGTAAATAGTTGCGCTATCCCGCGCGCTACCGCCCTAAAGGATGTAACGACTCAAGTCTTCGTCCTCCGAGACCTCCTTCAGTCTCGTATGCACCATACTTCTATCGACGACCACCGGATCGCCAGCCGCTTCGGGCAAATCGAACATCACATTCTCTAGCAGTGTCGTCAGTACTGTGCGAAGCCTGCGAGCTCCAATGTTCTCCATACGTTCATTTAGTTCCATGGCGATGCGGGCGATCTCTTCAACACCGTCGTCTGTGAACTCAATCGCTCCGCCCTCTGTTTCGATAAGGGCGCAGTATTGGTCTAAAAGAGCGTTCTTGGGCTCTCGGAGGATTCTGGCAAACTCTTCTTCCCCTAGCGTCTGTAACTCGACTCGAATAGGAAAGCGCCCCTGCAGCTCTGGTATTAGGTCCGACGGCTTAGCAACATGGAAGGCACCGGCAGCTATAAATAAGATGTGATCGGTTCGAACCAACCCATACTTCGTTGCTACAGTAGAACCTTCTACGATGGGTAACAGATCTCTCTGCACACCCTCCCGGCTCACGTCCGGACCACGCCCACCTCGATCGCCAGCAACCTTGTCGATTTCGTCCAGGAAGACGATACCCATCTCCTCTGCACGGTACAGAGCCTCGTTCACAACTTCGTCCATGTCCACTAATCGCTCAAGCTCGTCCTGAAGAAGAATACGTCGAGCCTCCGCGACCGACACTGTGCGACGCTTCTTCTTCTTCGGAAGCATATCCTGAAGCATCTCGGTGAAGTTGTGATCTATCCCTTCTGCACCGCCCATCGGAATCATCATCCCGTCAATTGAGGCCGACTGTGTCACCTCAATCTCGACCTCACGCTCCTCGAGCTTCCCTTCCTTCAGCAACGCTCCGAGCTTCTCGCGTGTGCGTGACCGACGCTCATATACCTCGTCCTGCTGCTCTGCTACGCCTGAGGAGCCCGCTACAAAAACACTAGATGTCTTTTCCTCTGGTGATTTTGGCTCCGGACTTCCTATCGGCAGCAAAAGATCAAGGATCTTCTCGTGCACGCGCTCTTCGGCGGTGCCTTGTACCTCGTACTCTCGGTCGGCTCGAACTAAGTTGATCGAAATGTCTACGAGATCCCGAATCATCGATTCTACGTCTCTGCCAACGTAGCCCACCTCGGTGAACTTAGACGCTTCCACCTTAAGGAACGGCGCGCCAGCGAGACGAGCAAGCCGGCGTGCGATCTCTGTCTTCCCGACTCCAGTTGGACCGATCAGGATCAGATTGTTAGGAGCGATCTCCTCCCTCATCTCCTCCTCAACCCTCTGACGACGCCAGCGATTTCGAAGAACAATGGCAACCGCCTTCTTCGCATCACTTTGCCCGATAATGTACTTATCTAACTCGGCGACAATCTGACGTGGCGTCAGTTCATCAAGCCAGATCTGACCCTCTTCTTTTCCGTCCGACTCTTTTGCTTTTTGATCGGCAGCTTGAATTGCTTCAGTCGTCATCCCTCATTCTCCTAATTCAAGGACGACTATGTCCTGATTTGTGTAGATGCAGATGTCCCCAGCTATTTCAAGAGATCTTTTAACCACTTCCTTTGCATCAAGCTCCGAGTGGTCCTTTAAGGCCCTAGCAGCAGCGAGAGCAAAAGACCCACCCGATCCAATCGCTAGGACGCCATCGTCCGGTTCGATCACATCACCATTCCCGCTGACAAGAAACAGGTGCTCTCGATCAGCGACCGCTAGCAAGGCGTCGAGACGTCTTAGGTAACGATCCATTCTCCAGTCCTTAGCTAGCTCGACTACGGCTTTAGTCATATTCGCGGGATAGCGTTCGAGCTTCTCTTCTAGCTTTTCGAAGAGTGTGAAAGCATCAGCCACAGCGC
>CEUL01071193.1_pt1 | contig 12284 bp, 22 predicted proteins | sample 427021 | NCBI WGS metagenome assembly CEUL01 (sample SAMEA2622800, study PRJEB7988) | marine metagenome | isolation source: saline water (ENVO:00002010), including | reverse complement strand
CTCATTTTTTTATTAAACTCATTAATTCAGTTGTAACACTATCTATATCTCCTAAACCATCAATACTATTTAAGACATGCTTTTCCTTATAATAAGGTAGTATAGGCAATGTATCTTTATAGTATGCTTCTAATCTTTTAGATACAGTTTCTCTATTATCATCTTTTCTTCTTATAAAATTATTACTTCCACATTCATCACAAAACCCTTCTTTTAAAGGAAGTTTAGTATGATCATTATAGCCTAATCCGCAATCTCCGCACGAAAACCTTCCCTCTATTCTAGAAATTAAAGCCTCATCATTTACAGAAAAATCTACAACCAAATCCACCTTCATATTTTCTTTACTAAGCATAACATCTAATTCTTTAGCTTGAGATAATGTCCTTGGAAATCCATCTAAAATAAACCCCTTTTCACAGTCATTATGACATATTCTATCTTTAATAATATTAATAACAATTTCATCAGAGACTAATTTACCCTCTTCCATAATATTTGCTGCTTTCAAGCCTGTTTCAGTTTTGGACTTAACTGCCTCTCTAAGCATATCTCCCGTAGATAAATGAGGTATATTTATATCTTTAGCTATAATGCTTGCTTGAGTCCCTTTTCCACAACCAGGAGGACCGAAGAGTATCGCTATCATTAAATTCTTCCTCTTAGCTTAGATTTTTTTATTAAGCCTTCATACTGTTGTGCTATTAAATGTGAGTGTATTTGCGCTACTGTATCCATTGTTACATTAACAACAATCAGTAAACTAGTTCCTCCAAAATAGAATGGCACTGCATACTTAGCTATTAAGATTTCAGGCAAAATACAAACTAAACTAAGGTACAAAGCTCCTACAACTGTTAATCTAGTTAAAACGTGATCAATATATAATGCAGTATTCTGTCCTGGTCTTATACCAGGTATAAAACCATTATTTTTTTTAAGATTATCCGCAGTGTCTTCGGGACTAAAAACAATTGAGGTATAAAAAAATGCAAAAAACATAATAGCTGCAACATACAGAGCCATATATAAAGGCTGCCCTCTTCCTAGAAGAGTTGTTATATCTAAAAGCCAACTCGGCCCCGAACCTGCATTAAAACTCATAGCAGTAACTGGAAGTAATAATATAGAAGATGCAAAAATAGGAGGAATTACTCCTGCTGTATTAAGTTTTAAAGGTAAGTGACTGGAGTCTCCTTGAAATACTTTCATTCCTATTTGTCTTTTAGGGTATTGAATTATAAGTCTTCTTTGTGCTCTCTCTACAAATACTATAAAGCCAATTACAACAACTGACATAATTAATAAAAATATTATAAATAAACCCGACAATGCTCCTGTTTTACCCAATTCTAAAGTAGAAACTAATGAAACAGGTAAATTCGCCACTATACCCGCCATAATTATCAGTGAAATACCGTTACCAATTCCTCTTGCAGTAATTTGTTCACCTAACCACATTAAAAAAACAGTGCCGCCAGTTAATGAAACTACAGTAGTAAACTTGAACATCCAACCTTGATCCATAACAGCAGGTCCAGATGAAGAAGTTAAATTTTCTAAGCCACTTGCAATACCTAAACCCTGAACTGCTGCTAATAATACCGTACCATATCGAGTATACTGTATCATTTTTTTCCTTCCGGATTCCCCATCTTTTTTAAGGGCCGCCAAATGCGGAGAAACAGTTGTCATTAATTGAATTATAATGGATGCAGAAATATATGGCATAATATTTAAAGCAAAAATCGTCATTCTGCTTAAGGCGCCCCCTGAAAACATATCAAACATTCCTAATATACCACCAGCATTTTGCTGAAAGATATCATTTAGTGCTTGTGAATCTATGCCAGGAAGGGGGATATAAGTGCCTAATCTATATACTATTAAGGCGGCTAGTGTAAACCAAATCTTTTTTTTAAGCTCTTTAGCTTTAGATAAAGCTCCAAAATTTACAGAAGCAGCCAACTGTTCAGCAGCAGAAGCCATTTTAAATCCTCTTTATAAATAATTTGTTATATAATTATTAGTTTTTATCACTAATATTTTTATTATCTTCCTTAGTAGTTTTCAATATAATAGAAATTTTTCCATTTACTTTTTCAATTGCTTTTTGAGCAGAAGCTGACGCCGCCGCAACTTCTATATTTATACCTGATTTAATTGAACCATTTCCTAACAATTTAATGCCATCTCTTACTTTAGTAATGACTCCATTTTCTTTAAGGACTTCGGCATTTATAGGTTTTTTGTCATCAATTTTACCATTATCAATGGCATTTTGTATTACATCCAATCCAATGATCGAGTATTGTTTTCTAAAAATATTATTAAAACCATGTTTAGGTAACCTTCTATGAAGTGGCATTTGACCGCCTTCAAAACCTTTTATTGCTACACCAGATCTAGCTTTTTGACCTTTATGCCCTTTACCTGAAGTCTTACCCTTACCAGAACCAATGCCTCTTCCTACTCTTTTTTTTGCATGTTTAGCATGAGCGTTATCCTTTATTTCATTTAATCTCATCTATTCCTCCATAAAACCGCAATAGTTATTTTTCATTAACTATTTTTACAAGATGTTTAACCTTAGATACCATTCCTCTAACCGAAGGTGTATCTTCTAAGATACTAGTACGGTTAATCTTATTTAAACCTAAACCTATCAATGTTTTTCTCTGATCAGACTTTCTTCCAATAGGGCTATGAATTTGCATAATTTTTATTTTACTATCGGCCATTAACTTATTTCTCCGCGACATTCTTATCTTGTTTCTTGCCAACAACTGAGCTTACTTTTAAGCCTCTTCTACTTGCAACACCTCTAGGAGATTGAAGACTTGCTAATGCATCAAATGTTGCTCTAACCATATTATAAGGGTTTGCACTTCCTTGCGACTTGGTAACAACATCTTGAACACCTAAAGTTTCAAATACAGCTCTCATAGGACCCCCAGCAATAATACCTGTTCCTGCAGGGGCGCTTCTAACTAAAACCTTCGATGCACCATGGTAACCAATTACATCATGATGAACTGTTCTTCCTTCTCTTAATGGAACTCTTATCATTTCTTTTTTTGCTTTATCAGTAGCTTTCTTAATAGCTTCAGGAACTTCTTTTGCCTTACCAGATGCAAACCCTACCTGACCCTTTGCATCACCAGCAACAACAAGAGCAGCAAATCCAAACCTTCTTCCACCCTTAACTACCTTTGATACTCTATTTATCCCAACTAATTTATCAAGAAGATCGTCGCCTTCTTTTTCATTTTTCTTTCCTCTAGCCATAAAATACTCCTAATTTACTAAAATACTAAACCATTACCTCTTGCTGCTTCTGCTAAAGCTTTAACGCGACCATGATATAAATATGATCCTCTATCAAAAACTACTTCTTTAACTCCAGCTTTTGAGGCAGTTTTTGCTATTATAGATCCAATTTCTTTTGCTGCAGATACATTACCTCCAAAAGCTTTTTTTGCTTTGAAATCTTTATCCATTGTAGAAGCTGAACATAAAGTACTTCCACTAGTATCATCTATAATTTGAGCATAAATATGTTGGTTGGATCTATACACACTTAATCTAGGTTTAGACCCGTTATGCTTTTTTAAGCTATATCTATTTCTATTTTTTCTTTTATTATCTCTTTTTTGTTTATTTAAAGCCATAAATCACCTATTTTTTCTTACCTTCTTTTTGCCTTACATATTCATCACTATATCTAACGCCTTTACCCTTATATGGTTCTGGTTTCCTTAATGCCCTTATTTCTGCAGCAAATTGTCCAACCTTCTGTTTACTTGCTCCAGAAATTACTATTTCAGTAGGCTTAGAACACTTTACAGTTATTTCTTTTGGAATTGCCACTTTAATATCATGGCTATATCCTAACTGCAGTTGTAAAATATCACCTTCCGTTGCAGCTCTATAACCAACTCCATTTACCTCTAATGTTTTTGTAAAACCATCTTCTACTCCCACAACCATATTGTTTATTAAAGACCTAACTAATCCCCATTGTGATAATGAGTCCTTATCTGTATTAGCAGGAATAACTGAAACTCTATTGTCATTATATTCTATTTTTACTAAATCTGTAATTTCTTCAGTAAGTTCTCCTAATTTTCCTTTAACAGATAAAATTCTTCCATCAACACTAAAATTTACACCTTCAGGAACAACAACTTGATTTTTACCTACTCTTGACATTTTTCACTATCCTTTAAAATACACTACACAATATTTCACCACCTATATTGGCATTTCTAGCATCATGATCTGACATTAATCCTTTTGATGTTGAAACTATTGAAATACCTAGGCCACCATAATTTAAAGGCATATCCTTTTTTGATGAGTATAACCTTAGGCCAGGCCTTGATGCTCTTTTAATTTCTTTTATAGCGGGTTTACCCTCAAAGTACTTTAACTCAATTACTAATATAGATTTTTTATCATCATCTTTATTAATAGTATAACCTCGAATAAAACCCTCTTTTTTTAAAACCTTCAAAACTGCTTCTTTCAACCCTGACATAGGACATTCTACTAATGATTTTTTAGCAGTTAATCCATTTCTGATTCTTGTAAGCATATCACCTAATGGGTCTGTCATTGTCATATTTATTCTCCTACCAACTTGCCTTAGTTATACCAGGAAGTTGTCCACTTGATGCTAAATCTCTAAATGCTATCCTACTCATACCGAATTTTCTATAATTACCCCTTGGTCTTCCAGTTACCTCACATCTATTTCTAATTCTTATTTTTGATCCGTTTTTAGGTAAAGAAGCTAGCTTTAATACAGCTTTAAACCTATCTTCTTGAGACACATTCTTATCCTTAATGGTTTTTTTTAGAGCAGCTCTCTTAGTTTTTTGCTGTTCAACCATTTGAATTCTTTTTTTATTTTTATCTATCGCACTTTTTTTAGCCATTTTATCTCCTATTTCCTAAACGGAAGGTCAAATTTTTTAAGTAATGCCAAACCATGGTCATTATTTTTAGCACTTGTACATATTATTACGTCAAGGCCTCTTACAACATCTACATCATCATAATTTATCTCGGGAAATACAATTTGTTCCTTAATACCTAGAGCAAAATTTCCCCTTCCATCGAAGCTTTTCGGGCTAAGACCCCTAAAATCTCTAACTCTTGGTAATGAAATATTTACTAGTCTATCTAAAAATTCATACATTTTTTCCTTACGTAAAGTCACTTTACAGCCTATACTCATACCTTCTCTCAACTTAAATGTAGCTACAGATTTTTTAGCTTTTGTAACTAAAACTTTTTGGCCAGAGATTTGAGTTAAATCCTTTACTGCTCCTTCTATCTTTTTTTTGTCAGAAGCAGACTCTCCTACACCCATGTTGAGAACTATTTTTTCTAACTTAGGTACTTCATTGACATTTTTACAAGCCAATTCTTCATACAACTCCTTTTTGATATTGTTGTCATATAGCTCTTTTAATCTTGCACTCATTTATAACTCCATTAATCCACTAAATCGCCAGAACGTTTCGCAAATCTTACTTTTCTACCATCTTTAAGAAACTTATAACCTATTTTAGTTGATTTTTTATCCTTAGGATCAATATGTAAGACGTTTGAAACATGAATTGATAACTCTTTATCCAATATACCTCCTTGTGAAGTTTGGCTCTGAGCTGTGTGCCTTTTGGCAATGTTGATACCCCTAATTACAATTCTACTAGTTTTGGGAAACACTGTAACTACCTCTCCAGTCTTACCTTTGTCTTTTCCTGTAATTACAATAACATTGTCACCTTTTTTCACTTTGAGCTTATTCATAACTATAAAACCTCCGGAGCTAAAGATATGATCTTCATAAAATTTTTACCTCTGAGCTCTCTAGTTACAGGCCCAAATATTCTAGTACCGATAGGCTCTTCTTGTTTATTAATTAATACAGCTGCATTATTATCGAATCTGATCGCACTTCCATCTACTCGTCTGATTTCTTTAGAAGTTCTAACTACTACTGCTCTATGAACATCACCCTTTTTTACTTTACCCCTTGGAGCTGCCTCTTTAACTGAAACAACTATCACATCTCCTACAGCAGCATATCTTCTTTTAGAGCCCCCAAGTACTTTAATACACTGAACTCTTTTTGCTCCAGAGTTATCTGCTATACTTAAATTTGTTTCCGTTTGAATCATTGTGTTTCCAATTACTTTTTCTTATTTACCGTCATTGTCGGCTAAAACTGACCAAGTTTTTTTTTTAGATATAGGTCTACATTCAATAATTTTTACTTTATCTCCAACTTTACAAGAATTACTCTCATCATGAGCATGAAATTTACTAGAACGTGTAATAGTTTTCTTATAAAGAGGATGTCTTACCCTTCTATCTACATTAACTACTATGGTCTTATCATTTCCATCACTTATAACTGTTCCTTGTAAAATTCTTTTAGGCATTAGTCAGTCTCCTTTTTTGTTCAGACAATGCAGTATGAATACGAGCTATATCTCTTCTTACAGCCAATATTTTTGAGGAATTCTCTAATTGGCCTGAAGATTTTTGAAACCTTAAATTAAACTGTTCTTTCTTCAATTTAACTAATTCTGTTTTTAATTCATCTTCTGTTTTTTGTTTTAAATCTGTAAAATTCATTTAAACTCCTAATTGTCTCGTAACAAACTTTGTTCTAATAGGTAATTTTGCTGAACCTAATTCAAAAGCTTCTCTTGCTAAAGATTCGGCCACGCCATCTAATTCAAATATAATTCTTCCCGGTTTAACTTTTGCTGCCCAAAACTCAACTGATCCCTTACCTTTTCCCATTCTTACCTCGGTAGGCTTTTTAGTCACCGGCAAATCTGGGAAAATTCTAATCCAAACTCTTCCTTGTCTTTTTATGTGTCTTGTAATTGCTCTTCTCGCTGCTTCTATTTGTCTTGCAGTAATTCTTTCAGGTTGAAGGGCTTTCATACCATAAGAACCAAAGTTAAGTGAAGTTCCACCTTTAGCATCGCCATGTATTCTACCTTTATGAGCTTTTCTATATTTTGTTCTCTTAGGACTTAGCATTATCTTGGAGCTCCTTGTTGCGTACTTCTTGAATTTTCCATTGCCATTGGATCATGTGACATTAACTCACCTCTAAAAATCCAAACTTTTATTCCACAATTTCCATAAGCAGTAGCTGCTGTAGCAACACCATAATCAATATCCGCTCTAAGTGTATGTAATGGAACTCTTCCCTCTCTATACCACTCTATTCTAGCAATCTCTGCTCCTCCTAATCTACCTCCTGCATTAATTCTTATACCCAGAGCCCCTTGTCTCATTGCTGATTGAACAGCTCTTTTCATGGCTCTTCTAAATGCTATTCTTTTAACCAGCTGCTCTGCAACATTTTCTGCAACTAATTGTGCCTCTATGTCTGGTTTTTTAATTTCTACTATATTAAGTTGGACTTCTCCCTCAGTCATAGTAGCTAATTTTGCCTTTAAAATTTCTATTTCTGATCCTTTTCTTCCAATAATTATACCTGGTCTTGCAGAATAAATAGTTACTCTAGCAACTTTAGCAGGTCTTTCTACTGTAATTCTGCTAACAGCTGCACCCCTTAATTTATCTTTCAAAAAAGTTTTGATATTAAGATCTTCGCCTAAAAGTTTAGTATAAGCATTTCCTTTGGCAAACCACCTTGAGTCCCATGTTCTATTTATTCCTACTCTCAAACCAATAGGGTTAACCTTTTGACCCATTATACTTCCTCCTGATTTTCTTCTTTGACTATAACAGTCAAATTACTAATAGGCTTAAGTATCTTACCACCTCTGCCTCTAGCCCTTGGCCTAAATCTTTTCATTACAAGAGCTTTTCCAACATATGCTTCTGACACTACTAACTTATCAATATCTAAGTTATGATTATTTTCAGCATTCGCTATAGCAGATTGTAAAACTTTTTTAACATCTGATGCTATTCGTTTTTTTGAAAATTCTAACTGCACTAAGGCTTTAGATGCCTCCATACCTCTTATACTTTCGGCAACTAAATTAAGTTTTTGAGAACTAGATCGTACTGACCTATCTAAGGCCATTGCACAATTATCAGGTAAATTTCTTTTTTTACTTTTCTTACCCATTTCTAACCTTTTTTAACTTTCTTATCTGCTGTATGACCATAATATGTTCTTGTCGGAGCATACTCTCCTAACTTTTGCCCCACCATTTCCTCAGTAATAAACACAGGTATAAACTTTTTACCATTATGAACTGCAAAATTTAATCCTACAAACTGAGGAAGTATAGTAGAACGTCTAGACCATGTTTTTATTGCAGTTCTAGAACCTGTTTTTGCAGCCTCTTGGACTTTTTTTAATAAATGGCCATCCACAAATGGGCCTTTCCATATTGATCTAGACACTACTCCTCAACCTCCTATTTATATCTTTTTCTTAAAATTAAATTATCTGTTCTTTTATTTGTTCTAGTTCTTTTACCTTTAGTAGACACGCCCCATGGTGTTACAGGATGTCTACCACCTGAAGTTCTTCCTTCCCCTCCTCCATGAGGGTGATCAACAGGATTCATAACAACACCTCTAACATTTGGTCTTCTTCCTAACCATCTTGATCTTCCAGCTTTACCTAAATTAATATTCTGATGATCTGGATTCGAAACAGACCCAATAGTTGCTCTACATTCACCTCTAACTAGTCTTTGCTCACCTGATTGTAATTTTATAATTGCATAACCTCTATCTTTTCCAACTAATTGAGCATATGCTCCCGCTGATCTTGCAATTTGTCCGCCTTTACCAATCTTTAGTTCAATATTATGAATAATAGTACCCATTGGCATATTTTTAAGAGGCATTGTGTTTCCAGATTTTATATCAACCTTATCTCCACTAATGATTTTATCACCTTTATTCAATTTCTGTGGAGCAATTATATAGCTTAATTTTCCATCACTATACTTTACTAGAGCAATAAAAGAAGACCTATTCGGATCATATTCAATTCTTTCAACTGTGGCTTCTATATCATCATGAGTTCTTTTAAAATCTATAATTCTATATCTTCTCTTATGACCCCCACCTCTTTGCCAAGCTGTGATTCTTCCCGTATTATTACGACCTCCCGATTTACTTTGCCCACGAGTAAGAGCTTTCAGAGGACCACCTGTATACAATTCTGAACGATCAATTGTAACTAATTGACGTCTAGAAGGTGAAGTAGGCTTATATTGCTTTAATCCCATATTTATACTCCACTTGAAAGATCAATAGTTTGACCTTCCGCTAAAGTTACCATTGCTTTTCTTATGGAAGCTCTTTTACCACGAATTCCTTTAAAAACTTTATTCTTACCTTTAATATTTAAAGTATTTACTCCTACTACCTTTACTCCAAATAAAGCTTCTACAGCTACTTTTATTTGAGGTTTTGTAGCATTAGGTGAAACTTTAAAAACAACTTGGTTGTTTTCTAGTATTCTGGTAGCCTTCTCAGTAATTATAGGAGAAACGATTACATCAAAATCTTGTGGCTTAGGATTTGCCATTATTTTTTCTCCTTAACTGTCTTATTTTTTTCTTTATTAATTGCTAACCTTGCAACCAAAGCTTCAACTGATGACTTACTTAATACTAAAGTTTCTCTCCTGAGTATATCATATACATTTGCACCCTGGATAGGAAGCATATCATGCATAGGAATGTTTCTTAAAGCTTTATAAAAGTTTTGATCGATTTCTTCACCAGCTACAAATAACGCAGATTTACCTAATGGTAATTTATTTAATGATTTTTGCAAAAGCTTAGTTTTCATAGAACTAAAAGATAAATCATTTAAAACTAATAAATTACCTTCTTTTAGTTTTGAAGATAAAGCACTTCTCATTGCCATGTTTCTAACTTTTCTAGGTAATTTATGTGCATGACTTCTTACTCTTGGGCCGTGAGCAACTCCGCCACCTCTATACTGAGAAACCTTTTTGTCTCCATGTCTTGCTCCACCTGAACCTTTTTGTCTTACAATCTTAGCCCTAGAACCAGTTACTTCATTTCTCTCTTGTGTTTTTCTTGTTCCTGATCTTCTTTTAGCTAATTGCCAAGTCACCATTCTATGTAAAATATCCGCCCTAATATCAGCCTCAAAAACCTCTTTATCTAACTCTAAAACTGAGGATTTTTTATTATCTATTGTTAAAACATCTAGTTTCATTTTTAATTCTCTTTTTCTTTCTTATCTTCAGTTTTTTCTTGCTTTTTAGCATCTAAATTCTCTTCCTTTGAAATAGCTTCTTTTTTAGTTGGCGCTTCTGCTTTCTTTACTTCCTCTTCAATTTGAACTTCTTCTTTTACTACTTCTTCTGCCACTTTATTTTTATCTGATGACACATCGTCAACTTCAACCTCTGATCTATTATCATCTTTAGTCGAGTTACTAGCTCCCTTTAATCCTGCCGGATAAGGAGCATCTGAAGGAACAGCCTTTTTTACAGCATCCTTAAGGCTTACCCATGAACCTTTTGATCCTGGTAAACCTCCTTTAATGAAAATTAATCCTCTATCTTGGTCAGCGGCTACCACTTGTAAGTTTTGAATAGTTCTTTGTCTATTTCCCATCTGTCCTGCCATCTTCTTACCTTTAAATACTCTGCCCGGATCTTGACTATTTCCTGTAGAACCATGACTCCTGTGAGAAATTGAAACACCATGAGAGGCTCTAAGACCTCCAAAATTATGCCTCTTCATTGCTCCAGCAAAACCTTTACCAATAGTAATACCAGTAGCATCTACATATTGTCCAACAACAAAATGATTAGCACTTAATTCAGAACCAATTGGAATCATATTTTCTTCACTTACTCTGAATTCCATTTGTTTTTGTTTTGGAGTTATTTTAACTTTTGCGAAAGCTTCTCTTTGAGATTTATTTGTATTTTTAGGTTTAGCTTCTCCTGAAGCCAATGTTACAGAATTATATCCATTTTTTATTAGTGATTGATTAGCAACTACTTGACAATCTTTAAGGCTCAGGACCGTAACAGGTACATGAGTTCCATCTTCCAAATAAAGTCTTGTCATGCCTATTTTTTTAACAATTAATCCCGAGCGCATAATTCTTTAATCCTTTAATTTCTATAGTTTAATTTCTACATCTACACCAGCCGCTAAGTCTAACTTCATTAGCGCATCAACTGTTTGTGGAGTAGGATCAACTATATCAAGTAATCTTTTATGTGTTCTAATTTCAAACTGTTCCCTAGATTTTTTATCTACATGAGGAGAACGGTTTACTGTATATCTTTCAAATTTAGTCGGTAAAGGTATAGGACCACGAACACTTGCACCCGTCCTTCTTGCCGTATTCACTATTTCAACTGTAGATACGTCAAGAACTCTATGATCAAAAGCTTTTAGTCTTATTCTTATATTTTGATGTTCCAATGCCATTTAATAACTAATCCTTTTTATTTTATTCAATAATTTTAGATACAACTCCTGCACCTACTGTTCTTCCGCCCTCTCTTATAGCGAACCTTAAACCTTCTTCCATTGCAATTGGCGCACCTAAATTTACTTCAAATTGTATATTGTCACCAGGCATCACCATCTCAGTTCCGCTAGGTAGTGCTATAGTTCCAGTTACGTCTGTCGTTCTAAAATAAAATTGTGGCCTATAATTTGCAAAAAACGGTGTATGTCTTCCGCCTTCTTCTTTTTTCAAAATATATGTTTCTGCCATAAATTTGGTGTGAGGCTTTATAGATCCTGGTTTAGCTAATACTTGACCACGCTCAACTCCATCTCTATCAATACCACGTAATAAAACACCAACATTATCACCTGCTTCTCCTCTATCCAGAAGCTTACGGAACATTTCTACACCTGTGCAAGTTGTTTTAGAAGTTTCTCTAATGCCCGAAATTTCTATTTCATCCCCAACATTAATTACTCCACGTTCAACACGACCTGTTACAACTGTACCTCTACCTGAAATAGAAAATACATCTTCTATAGGTAATAAGAATGGCATATCTACTGGACGGTCTGGTTTTGGAATATAAGCATCAACCTGCTTCATCAGTTCAACAATAGCTGGAACTCCTATATCACTAGTATCACCTTCTAAAGCTTTTAACGCTGAACCTTTTATAATAGGAATATCATCGCCTGGGAATTCATACTGCGTAAGAAGCTCACGTATTTCCATTTCAACTAGTTCCATTAATTCAGGGTCATCTACTTGATCACACTTATTTAAAAATACACAAAGAGCTGGAA
>CEUL01024474.1_pt1 | contig 12304 bp, 8 predicted proteins | sample 427021 | NCBI WGS metagenome assembly CEUL01 (sample SAMEA2622800, study PRJEB7988) | marine metagenome | isolation source: saline water (ENVO:00002010), including | reverse complement strand
CCTTTGGCCGCTCGGGCACCGACCCTGAAGTGCGAATACTAGCGCTTGCCATTCAAGTTCCCACCCATTAGCGCTCAGAAAATTAATTTGTTTTGCTTCAACAGGTTATTTAGTCCGTTGAGTTGATCTCAGGACATGAGATTAATAACTTAGAGAACATAAAAGAAGAGAGGACCCCCCATGCCCACGTTTGACATCACTTCAACTGTCGCTATGCAAGAAGTCAGAAATGCGATAGACCAGACTTCTCGAGAAGTAGGCCAGCGCTATGATTTCAAAGATACCAATAGTTCCATTGAGCTTTCGGAGGAGAGTATAATTATTGAATCATCCTCAGATGATAGATTGAATGCCTTACGAACAGTTCTTGAAGAAAAGCTGGTTAAACGAAAGGTTTCTCTTAAGGCACTAAATAACTTACAGGTTGAAGATGCCTCTGGAGGCAGAAGACGGCAAACCATTGCTCTGAACTCAGGCATAAATTCCGAGAAATCGAAAGAAATAAATAAATTTATAAAAGGAATCGGTCTCAAGAGTGTTCAGTCTCAGACGCAGGGAGAACAGGTTCGTGTTTCAGGAAAAAAGCGAGATGATTTACAAACTGTTATCAACACGCTTAAAGATAATGATTTCGGCATTCCATTACAGTTCGGCAATTTCCGTGATTAATGAATTTCACGTGGAGGTATGATGCCAGTATGGACGTGGAATAAAGAGCTTCCTAAAGATAGCGAAATAGTTATTTTTGATCTTGATGGAGTTATTAGTGATGCGTCTCACCGTCAACATTTCCTTAAGGGCGAAGAAAAGGACTGGGACGGATTCTTCTCTGCGTGTACTGAGGACCCACCGATTTCGTCAGGGTTAGAACTCATTAAACTTATCATTCAACTGCATGGTGTGATTATTCTCACTGCACGTCCTGTAACGATCCAGTCAGAGACTCTTGGCTGGCTTAATCATCACAGCGTCAGTTGGAATGCTCTGATCATGCGTTCAGAGGAAGATCACTTCAGCTCTGCAGAAATGAAGCTTCTGGCAATCGGTGAAATTGAAGCCGCTTCTTTCAACCCGATCCTAGTTTTCGATGATGATCCAAAGAATATTGCAATGTTCAAGGAACAGGGAATTCCTGCAATTTCTGTGCACAGCGGATACTACGATTGATTTCTCTATTCTTTTAACTCTCACAATGAACTAGTTCCAAACAAGAAATTTGTTCAAAATAATTGACGTTATTATGCTTGCACTAACCGAGGATTCTGATGCCTGAAATTACCAAGAAAATTGATATTGCTAGTTCGGTTTCTGAGGTATGGGATGTTTTGGCATCATTTGAGAGTATTTCTGACTGGGCCAATAACGTCACACATTCTTGTCTTCTGTCTGATCAGCTTGAAGGCATAGGAACTTGCCGCAGAATTCAAAGCGGCAATTCTTCAGTTACCGAACATGTAACACGATGGGAAGAGTCAAGACATTTATCCTACGAAATACAAGGATTACCTCCCGTATTTAAAGTGGTTCTGAATACTTGGTCGCTGGAGCCAAGCGAGATTGGTGTTCAATTATTGCTGACTATTGAAATCACTCCCATTCGTCGACTTGTCACCCCTATTGCTGGTTTAGCCTGTCTAGCATTTGGAAGAATTAATGCGAGCATGCTGAAGGACCTAAAAGGATTTATTGAAGATGTAAGCCCGCTCAGGAAACTTGAAAAACAAATATCTCTTTTGGAGCAAAAGATTGAGAAATTAGAAACTCGAAATGAATAATTCAAACCAGCCCGATGTAATTATTTTCATGACTGACGAAGAGCGAGCAATCCCTCCATATGAATCACCGGAAATTCTAGACTGGCGCAATAGAACACTTTCCGGACGGAATTGGTTCAAAGAAAACGGGGTAAGTTTTAATCGGCATTACACGGGTTCTTTAGCATGTGTGCCGAGTCGTCCGACGCTATTTACAGGTCAGTTTCCGGATGTACATGGTGTGACACAAACCAATGGATTAGGGAAAGATGAGCATGACTCTCGGATGAGGTGGCTACTCCCCCGTGAGGTTCCGACAATTGGTCATTGGTTTAGAGCAGCAGGATATGACACTCATTATGATGGCAAGTGGCATATGAGCCATGCCGATCTTATAGACGAAAATACAGGGAACCTATTAGTAACCAACACAGCTGATGGGACTGTTCTTCAGGGCGCTGTTGATCGTTACTTGGCAAAGAACCCCCTCAACGAATTTGGTTTCTCAGGTTGGGTTGGGCCAGAACCTCATGGAGCACCTTTGGCTAATTCAGGTTTCATTCGTGACCCCTTGATTGCTGACAGAACAGTTCAATGGCTCGAGAATAGATATTTGAAACGAAGCTTGGGAGATAAGGATGCCCAGAAGCCTTTTCTCTTAGTGGTTAGCTTTGTTAACCCACACGATATTGTACTTTTACCAATGTTTATGCGGAGACCTGAATTTAATCCCATCACCCCTTCTGAACTCGATCCACCAGATATACCTGCACCTCCGACGCGTTATGAGGACCTATCCACAAAACCTGCTGCCCAGATTGCATACAAGAATTCTTACTACTCAGGGTACGGCCCTCAACGAGCGGTGCGTGCAAGTTATGAAAACAATGAACAGGAATACAGGAATCTTTACTACCGTTTGCATGCTGAAGTTGACGGTCCTCTTGACAAAGTTAGGAAAGCGCTGACAATTGATACTTCACGAGAGAAGGTTATCTTTAGAACTTCAGATCATGGAGACTTATTGGGAGCTCATGGTGGTCTTCACCAGAAGTGGTTTAATCTTTATGACGAAGCCACAAGAGTTCCTTTTGAAATCGTTAAGTATGGAAACGAATCTGCCCCTAAAGGTGTCATTGATTCGATTCCGACTTCGCATGTTGATTTGATCCCTACTGCGTTGGCGCTTGCAGGACTAGATCAGCACGAGATTGGGCAAAGATTAGCTCCCTTATTCTCAGAATTTCATCCGCTACCTGGTAAGGACCTAAGCCCACTATTGTTGGATCCCGAGACGGAGGAGTTCAAGAACAGAGCAATTTACTTCATGACACGAGACAACATGCTTGAGGGCGACACACTTGCATCGGCGATGGCTCGTGGATTAGGTAGATCAGATAACCCTCCCGGACCGTTAAAAATACAGATCCTTCCACACGTGAGCACTAATTTTGAGGGGATCGTAGTCAAAGTTACTGATGATGAAGTTGCCGGAATCAACGAGTCTATTTGGAAAATAACTCGCGCTCATGATGACCCTGAGACATGGACTATCCCGAACAGAGCTAATTTATCATCTTCAGGACCGATGGGTGAAACCTACCGAATTGAAAAGTTACCTGATCAATATGAGTTGTACAACCTAACAAATGACCCAACTGAATCGTCAAATCTCTGGAAAGATCCGAAAGCATCAGAAGTATTTGATTATATGAAACGACGACTTAGCATTGAGCGGCTTCAGTCAATTCCAAAGCGTAATACCCCTCGCCCCTATACCAAAAGAAAACCGCCCAAGGCACAATTAGCGGGACAGACACCACCAGCTCTTGCTCGAGGTTTACGCGCACTCCTTCGTAAAATAGGAATGCATCCTGAAGATACGGCGGAGTTCGGGAAAGACGTAACGGGCAAACGAGCACTAATTGTGTGCACGAATACTGATCAAATGTCTAATGGTAAATCAACTGGTGTGTTTGCATCGGAAATGACTGTTCCTTATTACATTTGGAGCGATGCAGGAATGGAAGTTGACATTGCAAGTCCGCTGGGAGGTACGGTGCCCGTTGACCCACAGTCTTACCTTCCAGTGATTCGGACTCGATATGACGATAGAGCTCTCAAAGATGGTCATCTACAGAAAAACTTATCTGAGTCTTTAGCTATGGAGAATATAGATATTGATAATTATGATGCGATTTATTTTGCTGGGGGTTGGGGAGCAGCATTCGACTTAGGATTTTCCGAAACTGTTGGTGAGAAGGTCACTGAAGCAAACCAGAAAGGAAAGGTTCTTGGCGGAGTGTGCCATGGTCCGCTCGGCTTTCTAAGAGCTATAGGTCTAGATGGTGGGCCCTTAGTTAAAGGGCGTCGTATTACCGGAGTGACTGATAAGCAGGTTAAGGATCTACGCATAACTGATACCCCTCATCATCCGGAAACGGAATTACGACGACTTGGGGCTGATTACCGCTGTACTCATCGTTTTAGAGATCCGTTTGCAAATTATTGGGAAGTTGATGGAAATATTGTTACGGGGCAGAATCAGAATGCAGCACCTATGGTTGCCAGAGAGATCATGGAATTGATTTCTCGAAGGTTGGGTTAATCTTTTGGTTTAACTTTCGTCTGAGTGTTGAGCGCCTTCTTGGATCGCTGCAACAACGCTTTGATCGGCAAGAGTAGTCGTATCGCCAAGGTTTCTTCCTTCAGCTACGTCTCGCAGTAAACGCCTCATTATTTTCCCTGATCTTGTTTTGGGTAAATCTGGGACAAGGAATACGGCTTTGGGGCGAGCTATAGGACCGAGTTTTGTAGCTACGTGTGTTCGGATTTCATTACGAAGATCATCAGACCCTTCTGAACTTCCGCGCAGAATGACATAGCCAATTATTGATTGTCCGGTTGTTTCATCTGTGGCTCCTACAACAGCTGCCTCTGCTACGGCTGGGTGATCGACTAGCGCAGATTCAACTTCAGCTGTAGAAATTCTATGCCCGGATACATTCATCACATCATCTACTCTTCCCAGAAGCCAGAGGTAGCCATCTTCATCAATTTTTGCTCCATCTCCAGCAAAATATTTTCCTTCATATGTACTCCAATAAGTTTTAAGATACCTTTCTGGGTCTCGCCAAATTCCTCTTAACATTGAAGGCCAAGGATGGGTGATTGTTAGATATCCGCCTCCCTGTTGAACCTTGTTTCCATCGTCGTCTACCACTTCAGCAAAGATTCCTGGAATGGTGAAGCAAGCAGATCCGGGCTTTGTCGTTGTGATTCCGGGTATCGGAGTAATCATGTGACCCCCTGTTTCGGTTTGCCACCAAGTATCAACTATGGGAGTATCACCACCCCCTACGTGCTCGTGGTACCACATCCAAGCTTCGGGATTAATAGGCTCACCGACTGTTCCTAGAACGCGTAATGAGGATAAATCATGATTTGATAGCTCATCGCTTCCCCATTTCATAAATGTTCGGATAGCGGTAGGAGCAGTGTAGAGTTGTGTTACTTTATACCGTTCGATGATGTCCCATAGCCTGTCTTTGGACCATTGCGATCTTTCAAGTCCATTCCGAAGATTCTCTCTAGGGGTATCTGGAGTTCCTTCGTACATGACTGAAGTGGTGCAATTTGCAAGCGGTCCGTAGACAATGTAGCTGTGGCCGGTTACCCAACCGATGTCAGCTGCACACCAGTAGACATCAGTATCTGGATGCAAGTCGAATACATATTTATGAGTGAAAGCAACTTGTGTTAAGTAACCGGCGGAGGTGTGCATAATCCCTTTGGGCTTAGCAGTAGTGCCTGATGTGTACAAGAGGTAAAGGAGCTGTTCCGCAGGCATCGGTTCAGGATTACAGACTGATATTGCGTCCTTCATCACATCATGCCACCAAAAGTCTCTTCCAGATTTCATTTTGACATCGAGATCGCACCGATTTACAACTATTACTGTTTCAACGGTTTGAGCACCATTTTCTAGTGCAGTATCGACGTTAATTTTTAGAGCTGATGGTTCACCTCGTCGGTATCCACCATCAGCAGTAATGATCATTTTTGCTTCTGCATCTTCACATCTATCTAAGATCGCATCAGGGCTAAAACCTCCAAATATGACCGAGTGAGCGACACCGATGCGTGCACAGGCAAGCATGGCTATGGGTAGTTCAATGATCATTGGCATATAAATAGCTACGGAGTCGTTTCTTTTGAGCCCAAATTGTTTCAGGACATTGGCAAATTTTGATACTTCGTCAAGCAATTCTTGATAAGTAATTGTTTGTGTATCTCCTGGTTCACCCTCCCAGTGATACGCCACTTTGTCGCCTTTCCCATTTTCAATATGGCGGTCAAGGCAGTTGTATGAAATGTTGAGCTCTCCATCTGAAAACCATTTTGCATATGGAAGATTCCATTCAAGAGTATTAGTGAAATCTTTATCCCATGTCAGTAATTCTCTTGCTTGTCTAGCCCAAAACGATACATAGTCCTCAGACGCTTCGTTATAGATTTGAGAGTCAGTGAGTAAAGCTTTTGAAGTGAAGGCTTCTGATGGCGGGAATGTTCTATTTTCGATATAAAACTCTTCTATGGCTTGATTCTCCGACATATAACCTCATTTATTTATTTGCTTAGAGATTACTCCGTCAGTTAGTTATAGGCGACCTATGATCATGATTTCACTAGCCATTCGAGTACTTTAAAAGATCCCAGACCGCTAAGGTCTGAGAGTGCTTCAGATTCACCTATTGCGCTTCTTGCTTCAAGCGCTATTAGGTCTGGGTTGTGAGCATGTCTTTTCCATATTTGTTTGCTCATTTCTACTTGGTTTTCTAATCCTAAATCTCGTAACCATTCAGCTTGTGTTTGAATTGAAGTTAGAGGTAGCACCTCAGATAGCTGGCTCACATCTACGTCCGCCGTGATGTCTGATTGCCCAATATTTGCTAGTGGTTGAGTGTCGATTTCGTGCTGCTGATATGTTCGCAACCAATGTTGTTTCTGTTGGAATCTGAAGCTCTCAACTGCGTAGTCAATTACGATGATTCTCCCGTTGTGCAGACTTTCTGAAGCATCTTTAAGCCACTTTTGTGCTTCTCGTTGAACGGGAACTCTTACTTTCGGCGTTTCTAGAGAGAAAGGCGGAGCACTTTCATTATTCGGTATTAGCGTTTCGGAAATTTTTTGATCAGCTACTGTGATTTTTACTTCCATCCATGAACCATCATTTTGAGACTCAAAGATATCGAATGGTAGATTATCTAAAAGCTCGTTTGCGAAAATAATACCGATTTCGATTTCTTTTGGCATTTTTGAAAGGGTTTGGACTTCGGACGGGTGGCTTTGGCTTTGTTGGGCGCTGGATTCGACAGCAATGTACTTGAGCGCACTTTTACACTTCATTTGAGATCTTAGAATTGATTTGGCTAGGGTTCCGGGTCCAGCTCCGCATTCAAGGAAAGTAAAGTGGGATGGTTGGCCAAACTCTATCCAGCACTTATCAATCGCTCTAGAAATAAGTTTCCCGAATAATGGCCCTACTTCTGGGCTAGTAATGAAGTCTTTTTTTCTTCCCGCTCCACCATGAGCATAGAATCCTTCTGTTTCGTCGTATAAAGCGAATTTCATAAACTCGCTAAAACTTATAGGACCATCTTCTTTTATTTTTGCTTTTATCTTTTGCTCAAGTATCATGCCTATTCGCTTCTAGGCTACAGCACTTAGATCTATGCCGCAGGTGCTACATCGCCAACGATATGAGAGAGACGTCTGTAAAGTGTGTGACAATTCCGGGCACGATTCCAAAAGCTAATGTTGTTGCGACGGTGATGGCAAGCGCGGTTGAGAGAGATACTGGAACTTTTATTTGGGATGTATGGGAACTGTGAGGTTCTTCAACCCACATTTTCATCGCAATCCGGCCGTAATAACCAAATGCAATAACAGCATTGATTGCCGCTATTACGGCTAGCCCGTATCCCCAACTTGTGTCGGCACTTGTTAGAGATGTGAAGACTGAAAATTTAGCGAACCAGCCTCCCAGTGGTGGAACACCTGCAAGTGAAGCGAGGAAGATTGTCATCATTACCGCAAGAGCAGGCGAGGTTTTGAATAGGCCGTTGTAGCTTTCAATCTGGCCGGATCGGGTTGTTCTTGCAACAGATAAGATTATTGCAAATGCCCCAAGATTCATCGCTGCGTAAATAGCTAAATAAGTGACAATGGCAGAGACTGATTTGTCAGCGATTTCTATGCTTTCTCCAGCTACGGCTAGGGGTGCCAGCATGAATCCTGCTTGAGCAATTCCTGAATAGGCCATCAGGCGTATTATGTTTGTTTGTCGAAGCGCCATAACATTTCCAGCAGTCATTGATAACGCAGCGAGCACCCACATTAGCGGCTGAAATACGTCTTCGCGACCGAAGAAACCAACGACAACGAGATTCATTAAAGCTACAAAGCCTGCTGCTTTAGAAGCTACAGCTAGGAAAGCTGTAACTGGAGTAGGGGCTCCTTCATATGTGTCGGGGGCCCAGGTGTGGAATGGAAAGGCTGAGACTTTAAAAGCAAATCCGATTATGACGAATATTATTCCTAGGGTGATTATTGATGTGCTTGATTCTCCAGAGCTAATTGAGCTGTTGATTTCTTCGAGTATGGTGCTCCCGCTAACTCCGAAAATTAGTGACATTCCATACAGCATGATTGCTGAGGCGAAGACACCCATTAGATAATATTTTAATCCCGCTTCGTTACTTTTGAGGTCCCTTTTACGCCATGTCGCTAACATGTAAGCGGGTATCGAGAGCAGTTCCAAAGCAACGAATATCGTGATTAGATCTCGTGCTGAGGCCATAATGACCATTCCAAGTATTGAAGATACAAGCATGCCATAGTATTCGTTTTCCCAGTATTCCCCTTCTGCTATGTAATTTGTCGATAGGAGTACTACCAAGTATCCACTCAGTAAGAATATTGCTTTGACAATGAGCGAGTATTTATCAACGATGAAAGCACCATTAAACATACTTCTGTCTTCTGAATCTATGGCAAGTGTAAGTATGGGTATCAGCGGTGCAAGCAAGAATAATCCAGCTAGAGCTGAAGACATTGCTCTTCCCTTTTCTCTCCAAATGACATCTACCAAGGTTATGATTGCACCGCCACCTAGAAGGCAAAGCTCTGGAGCAACTGCATGCCAATCAATTGGGGGTCGAACAAACTCGGGAGTTGAGGCGAGGAGATTACCAAGGACGGATGCTGCATTTAGCATTTGTTAATTACCTGCCTCATCAAGAAGATTCCTTATGTTGGTGAAGCAATCCTTTCCTGCAGTCTCTCCATTGCTCTCAAGGCAATTATCAACGTCTTGACCTTGTATATCAACGGTCAGGGATTTCACTACAGCGTCATCTGTTGTTGAGAAAATTGGTCTTGGGTATAACCCGAAGAAGAGAATTAGCGCAAGGATTGGTGCCCACGTGATCCACTCATACCTCTTGACATCGGTAATCTCAGGATTATCTTTAAACTCATCAGTGGGGTTTCCCATCGCTGTTTTTTGCAACATCCACAGAAGGTACCCTGCTGCGAGAACTGTACCTAAAGCAGCAACGACCATGTATACGCGGAAAGTTGTCTCTGACAGGATTGCTGCTGGATTGTAGCTAGCTAAAATAGCTGGAAATTCTCCCCAGAATCCTGCTAGTCCCGGTAGGCCTAGAGAAGCCATGGCACAAAATCCTAATATCCAACCCATTCGGGGTGCTGATATGAGAAGGCCGCCCAGTCGGTTCATATCGAGTGTGTGATATCGGTCTTTCATAGAACCGGCAAGGAAAAATAGCATTCCAGTGATTAGCCCGTGGGCAACCATTCCGAAAATTGCTGCATTTATACCGAAGTCAGTGAGTGTAGCAATACCGAGCATTACGAATCCCATGTGAGCTACTGAAGAGAAAGCTATGAGGCGTTTCATGTCGCGTTGAGCCAGACATCCGAGAGCCCCATATATGATTCCGATAACTGCTAGTAAGCCTATGAAAGGAGCCCATGCGGCAGCGGCCTCTGGAAGCATTGGTATTGCGATTCTAATGAAGCCATAAGTTCCTAATTTTAGTAATACTGCAGCAAGTATTACCGATCCTACTGTCGGAGCTTGAGTGTGCGCGTCTGGGAGCCATGTATGAAAGGGAAACATTGGGACTTTAACTCCAAATCCCACAAACATTCCCGCAAATATCCAAAGTTGGGCTGTGCGGCCTATTCCGAGGGTAGCCCCTTCAGATAAGGCAACCATTGAGAAGGTTTGTGCTTGATCCCCTACGATTGTTCCATCTGCTAGGAAGTAGAGCGCTAGGAAGCTTACGAGCATCAAAGCGGAACCAAACATGGTGTACAGGAAGAACTTCAAAGATGCGTACCGTCTATCATCACCGCCCCAGACTGCGATCATGAAGAACATTGGTAGGAGCACTACTTCAAAGAATACGAAAAAGAGGATAAGGTCTTGAGCTACGAAAGTTCCAATCATTCCCGTTTCAAGAATAAGAATTAGTGAGAGGATCGCTTTGGGGTTACGTGGCTCAGGAAAATGTCCAAATGTATAGAAGATGCATAAGGGGACTATAAATACCGTTAAAGCTATGAGCGGTAGTGACATTCCATCAACGCCAAGAATATAGCGACTGTTTATAACCCCTATCCAGTCCTTATCAACAACGAATTGAAGATCAGCTGACTTTCCGTAATCAAATACGATGAGCATGAATGCTCCGAGTGCGGCCGTTATCAAAGTTGTAAGAAGGGCCACGCCTTTAATTAAATCTTCTTGAGCTTTTGGGATTGCCATTACGGCAGCTGCCCCTGCAAGAGGAAGAAAAATCATTAGGCTGAGGAGCCAGTTGTTATCAAAATCCATATCAGTTTCTCCTAGACAAACACAATAAATAAGCCAGCCAATATTGTGGTGGCTGCGAACATAATGGCGGCATATTGGTGAACCTTGCCGCGTTGAACAATAGTACGAGTGGTTTCACCAAGACCTTCAGATGCTTTACCTGAGAGGTTTACCGCTCCGTCAACCAAGTTCTGGTCAATCTTCTCATAAACAAATGTTGCTGAATTTGCTGCCTGTTTACCTACTTGGTTGACAATTCCATCAATACCATTTTGGTTCGTCCAATAAGCTGCATCTGCGACGGGCCCTTTAGTACCGTTGGCTATGATGTCAGTGTAAAGATGGTCCAAATAGTATTTTTGTTTAAGAACGGTATGCCCAGCTTTTGCTAATTTATTTTTTGCTGTGAGCCCATTAGCGAGTTCCGTTGCTGCTGGGCTTTGGGCATTAACTTTGTTAAAGAAGTAGTGCGCCGAGAGGCCTACTCCTGTGAGGGCAACAATGGTTGAAAAGATTGCTAAAGTCCAGCTTGGTGTGCCATGTGCTATTGCTGGGAAGTATGTGGCTACGGGTTCAACGTAGTGACCGAATCTTTCTTGCCAATTTGTTGTATTGCCTGTGAGGAAGCCTACAGGTAAATTCAGAAAGCCTGCTCCTACTGCCATTATGGAAAGAATGATAAGGGGAACCGTAATTCTTTTGCCCGATTCGTGGGGGTCACCATGTCCGTGGGTATCTCCGCGAAATTCACCAAAGAAAGTTAAATAGATGACCCTAGTCATGTATGCGCAGGTGAGTGCTGCGCCGATTATTCCCATAACCAACGCGAATACGTATGAACCGTTTCCGCCTGTTCCCCCGAAAAGACCCCATCCACCTGTTCCTACAAGAATTTCATCTTTTGACCAGAAGCCAGCAAGCGGCGGTAATCCCATTAGTGCAATGGTGCAAATGATGAAAGTTTTGTAGGTTGTGGGCATGAATTTACGCATACCTCCCATTGATTTTTTCATATCGAAGCTGTGTACAGAGTGGCTTACAGAACCAGCTCCAAGGAAGAGGCCTGCTTTGAAGAAAGCGTGAGTGAATAGGTGGAACACCGCAGCTGTCCAGGCTCCTACTCCAAGTGCCATAACCATGTAACCTAGCTGCGAGACCGTTGAGTATGCGAGTACTTTTTTTATGTCATCTTGAACGAAAGCTAATAAACCCGCTCCGACTAGGGTTACCGATCCGACAAGAGCAAGAACGTTAAAGCTCGATCCTGCAATATCGTAGCCTTCAAAGAAGACTCCATAGAGTCGGGCGACCATATATATTCCTGCCACAACCATCGTGGCGGCATGTATTAGGGCTGAGACAGGAGTTGGGCCAGCCATGGCGTCTGGTAACCAAGTATGGAGGATGAATTGTCCAGATTTTGACATAACAGCAGCAGTCAAACACAACGAAGCTATGAGGAGGGTACTTTGCCCAATTTCATTGTTGATGGCTGCAACATTGATATCAACGATGCTCCATGACCCAGCGGACCAAAAGAGTATTATCATCCCCACTAAAAGACCCATATCGCCCACGCGGTTGGTTAAAAATGCCTTTAAAGCAGCATCTGAGTTTGGTTTTTCTTCCCACCAATGGCCTATTA
>CEUL01377272.1_pt1 | contig 12338 bp, 11 predicted proteins | sample 427021 | NCBI WGS metagenome assembly CEUL01 (sample SAMEA2622800, study PRJEB7988) | marine metagenome | isolation source: saline water (ENVO:00002010), including | reverse complement strand
TTAAATCGTCGATGCTCTTGCATCCTATTAGTTGCATTGATTGTACTAATTCTTCCCGAAGAAATTCTATTACTTTTATGCTTCCTTCAAAGCCATTATCAGCCAAACCCCATACAATTGGTCTGCCAATCAAGACGCCATTAGCACCTAAAGCCAATGCTTTCAAAATATCTGTACCTCTCCTTATGCCGCCATCTAACAATATTGGTATTTTCCCTTTAATAATTTGAGATATTTCTGGTAAGGCTTCTATAGATGCAATCTCTGTATCTAGTTGTCTGCCACCATGATTAGAAACTACAATGCCTGCAATATTAGCATCTAATGATCGCTTTGCATCTTCAGGGTGCAGAATACCTTTTAAGATAATAGGTAATTTAGTTTGAGCAGCAAGCCAATCGATATCATCCCAAGTTAGCTCATTATTAAGCTGTTCTTTGAAGAATTTTTCCAGAGACGAAGCAGAAGCTCTTTGGTCTAATTGCGCAGCACTCATATGATGTGCGAGATTAACGATTGACAAATGATCAGGTAAATGAAATTCGTTTCTCACATCTTGTTCTCGTTTTCCTAGTATTGGAGCATCTACAGTTACCACTATTGCTTTATAATTGTTTTGCTCAGCTTTGTTCACTAATTCAAGAGTGATATCGCGATCATTAAAAATATATAATTGAAACCAAAGATTAGCATTTGATTGTGCAACATCTTCAATAGTAGAATTGCTAAGCGTACTTAATATCATTGTTGTATTAGATGCTTTTGCAGCTTTTGCAGTACCGACTTCTGCATCTTTATGAGAGAGGCCATGAAATGCTGTTGGGGCAATTAGTATGGGATATTCCATTTTTTGTCCAAAAAGCTCTGTGTCAGTTTTAGGAGATTTATTACTTGTCAATCTTTTTGGAATCAATTGGATTCTTTTGTAGGCCTCTACATTATTTCTAAGCGTAATTTCATCTGTTGCTCCACTAGAAATATAATCAAATGCAGTTTTTTCTACTTTGTTTTTTGCAATTAATTCTAACTCATATAAATTAACCCAATTCATATCCAAATTCCTTCTTTTTCTTCCCAGACTAATTGTACTAGCATGCCTGCCATATCTCTAGGATGGAGAAAACATTCTATATATTTTGAGTTGTTGATTGTATTTTCATAAAATTCAAAAGGTTCAATTTCACGATTTTTGCATGCTCGCATTGCCTGCTTCCAATCATTGACTATAAACGTTACATGGTGAGGTCCTTCACCTCGTTCGTTCAAAAACTTCTTGATAAATGAATCATCATTAATTGATGAAATGAGTTCCCAGTGTATTTCTTTCGTTTGTGTTTCAAGTACATTAGTCACAAACTCGTTACTTGTTTTTCTAGGACCCCTCATTATTGATTTGTATCCAAATAATTTTTCATACCTTGCTTCAACGGATGCTTCATCTATTACCGCTTGTGCTAGATGGTGGATTCTTTTTATGCCAACTGAATTTATATTCTTTTTAAATGTAGGTTCAGGTAAATCAGGATTGTTCCATGCTTCACCTTCAAATAATTGAAACAGTAATCCTGCCCCGCCACGCTTAGGGTGCAAGTAAACATTATGATGTCCTTCACCTTTTGTAATGACTGGTTGAATATTTAAGCTTTCTAAATTATGGATGGCTTCTTCTGCACTTGGAATTTGCATAGATACATGATGTATTCCGGGTCCTTTATTTTTTTTGAGAAAACCAGTTAAAAATGATTCATTGTTGTCTGGTACTAGTAATTCCCATCCCACTCTGTCTTTGCCTGGAACATTAAATCCAACTCCATAAAAACCTTCATCGCTGTGCCATTCTGTTCTAATTTGAAAGCCAAAAAAGTTAGTGAATAGATCAATCTCTCTTTCTTGATTTTCTGAAGCGGTTGAAATATGGTCAAAGTGTGTAATTTTAATCATAAGGAATAGATAACTTTCTTTTACAAGACTATAATAAATAGAGTCTTTCTGGAATATAAAAGGAGAAAAAAGATGGTTGCACGAATAGATGGTGAAAAACGTGGGTTTGCAAATACTGCTATAGGCAATATTGAATATCGTGAGCGAGGAGATGGTCCGCCTTTAGTTATGCTACACCAAACTCCAACTTCATCAATACGATATTCACCATGGATGCCTTTATTATCTGATGATTTCCGATGTATAGCAATGACAACTATTGGTTATGGTGAATCAGATAGGCCAAAAGAACCCTTTGATAACATTGGTCAATTTGCAGATTCAGTCATTGCATTCTTTGATGCAATGGAACTTGAAAAACCAAACTTATATGGTGGATGGACAGGATCGCAATTAGCAATGGCAGTTGCTGCAAAGCATCCTGAACGTGTTGATAAATTGATACTTGAAGAACCGTTTAATTGGGGAACCCCAAAAAGGCGGGAAGTTCATTTAAGATTGCACCATTATTGGGAACCAAAAGCTGATGGCAGTCATCTTGTTGAATTATGGAAAAAATATGGCGGTGACAAACCAGGCAGAGATTTAAAACAGTTTTCTAGATTATTCTTAGATTATTTAAAAGTTAATGATAATGATGGCGCAGAATCAATTTATGAAGATATGGGCTGGGAAGGTGCTGGTCCTAATGCGATGACTCTATATGATACTTGGGAAGATGTTATCAATATTCAATCAGAGACTTTGGTTATACATGGCACTACTAGTGAGCTTGGCCGTTCTCATGAAAAATTTCTTGAATTGATCCCTAATGCAACAGGAGTAAAATTGCCGTCTGATGGAAATTTTGATATTGTAATGGCACCTGATTTGTGGGCAAAAGAAGTCTTGGCATTTTTGAAAAAATAAAATTATATTTCTTCTGGCAAACATATTGTTATGACAGATCCAAATTTTTTTGATTCTTGAATTATAGATATGAGCGTTAATGTGTTATTGCTTGTTTTGTATGTGAATGTGCCCCAATTAGTTTTACCACCTTCCATGCCAACTATTGCACTATATGCTAAATTGTAAAGTCGATCATCAAGTTCATTAAAATCATTTGTTGCTATAAATTTTTCAAATAGACCATTTGTAACGAATGGTCTAAATTCGATTTGATTGTCATACAATAAATCTCCTGCAACAGAGTTGTGTAGATCAATATATAGTTCCTTTGCTAAAGCATCGTCAAAAGAATAACGATAGATTCCTTTATCGTTATTTGATGAACTTCTATCTATGAGAAGTCTCCTGCATTAAATGAATCAAATGCCTCTTGCATTCCTTTTTCTCTCATATAAGAGGTCATCTTTGTAACAGGATTAGAGAAATGTAACATTGCATCGAATTCTGCTCCAGCGCGAATTGCATGCCTAAATCCTTGTGCATCCATAGTACGATTATTCGCAAGCTTTTTGATTTTTAATATTTTACTTGGGACCTTAGCAATTTCTAGAGCCATCTCTTTTACAGTTTCTTCTAATTTTTCTGCAGGAACTGATCTATTTGCATAGCCCCATTCTGCAGCAGTTATTCCAGAGATTTTGCTACCAACAGTAAAAGATAATTCCTTAGCACGCTTAGGTCCAATTAACCAACTCCACATTGGGCTTATATAGCCTCCGCCTACAGGAATTGAGGGAAATCCAATTTTTGCATCATCAGCGACAACTGTCAGATCGCACATGACTGCCATTTGAGTAGCTATTCCTAAACAGTAACCATGTATTTGAGCAATAATAGGTTTGGGAAAATCGAAAATACGTAAATATCTATCTATTGATTCTGTTAATTTTTGATGGTCATCAAGTACATCTTCATTTTCCCAACCTTCTTCTTTTGGTTGTTGAAAATCATTACCTGCGGAAAACGATCTTCCATTGCCACGTAGAATAATTACTCGCGCCTCTGTATCATTGCCAGCTGCAATCATTGCTTCATCTAGTTCTTGCAGAGACTGTCTACTAAATGAATTCAAGACTTCTGGGCGGTTTAAAGTGATGTATCCTATGCGACCTTCTGGCTCATAAATCACTACATCAGTTTCATTCTCCGGTACTGGATAAGATTCTTTCATGACATACTCCTGTAATTTCTTGTGATATTTACGATAAAATATAATAAAAAAAATAACAAGAATATTAAGAAATTTATGAACTTTCTTCTAAGTATGGCAAAATTTTTTCCAACAGATCTGTTTTTGAATTAAGTAATTTGCCCATGCCTGAAAGCAGACCCATCGTTCTTGCAACAAGCAGTAAATCCCCTGGCACTTTTATCAATGGATTATTTCTCAAGACTCGACTTAACCTAACATTAATGTCAGCAAGCATTTTTTGATCTGCATATGCTTGTCCAGATTTAATGACTTCTCCCAAGAAGGCATCACCTAATGCTTCGTATGTTTCAGGGTCTTTATTTTTTGTTTCAAACCCCATTGTTTCCATGGTGCTTGTAATTAATTCTGGTTGCTCATTAACAATAGCTGATGTCAATACAATGATTTGTTGACGAAATTCATTTTGTAAAAATTTTGACAAACCAAAATCAACTAAGCCAATTTTTAATTCATCAGTGCTATTTGGTGGGATCACAAATAAATTTCCTGGATGTGGGTCGGCATGAAATGCACCTAATTTCAAAATCATAATGTTGTATAAATCAATTAGCTGATCAGCAATAACTTCAGAATCGATACCTAATTCTTCAAGCTCAGCGATATTTGTTATTTTAATTCCTTCAATATAAGACATAGTCAATACTTTCTTTGTAGATAATTCCCAATATATTTTAGGAATTTCAACATATTGAACTTGTTCTTTATGGAGCATTTCTTTTATTTTTTCAGCAGATTTACCTTCATGAAAATAATCTATTTCATCAGGAGCGTTTGCTTTCAGATCAGTTACAATTGGTCTAAAATCCACAATTGTTTCTACTTTAGACCATAAGTTAGCGAGAAAATCAATAATTTCAATATCCCAGTAAACAATTTTATCTATGCCAGGATACTGTACTTTTACTGCAACTAATTTGTTATCTAAAGTTTTTGCTTTATAGACCTGCGCAAGTGAAGCTGATGCTACTGGAGTTGTATCAAATTCTTTAAATATATCTTCAACTTTGCCATTCAATTCTTTTTCTATTAAAGGACACATTTCCTTCCATGATCTTGGTGGAACTCTATCCTGTAGTAATGACAATGCAAAAACGTATTCTTCTCGCATGATGTCTGCACGAGAACCAAAAAATTGTGCTGCTTTTAGAATTAAACCTTGTTGTTTAACAGCTAATTTAACTAATTGTTTTGCAGTTTTACTATGGAATTTTTGAGTTAGCTGTTCATTTGTTGGAAATAATCGCCTATTTATTCTAAGCATTCTCCAATTGACCCAAATTCTAATAGCTACAAATGCAACTGGGGCTGACCGTAAAAAACGGTTTAAAAAATAAAATAGTGAAATAAAATTATTTAATTTTTTCATTTTACATGTTTGTAATATCACATAATTTATTTAGAGTATAACTAATCTAGAAAAATTATTGATATTCGGGGGAATGATGTCGATGAATTCAACAATAATTTTCAATCCCTTTTTGACTTCTTATAAACATAATCCCTATGATCAATTTGCCAAAATCAGAGAAGTTCAAAGCATGCAATATAGCGAAGCTTTACAAGCTTGGGTTGTTTTTGGTTATAAAGAATCAAAGGAAATTTTATTGAACAATAAAATTTTTTCTTCAAGTGTTTTAACTGCATCTGGGCAAATTGCTGACTTGATTAAATCGCAACAGCTTAATTCTCCGATTGGATTTACTGAAACAGTAATCAATTCAGATGAACCAACTCATACAAGATTGCGATCCTTAGTACATCGAGCTTTTCTGCCTAATAAAATATCAGAGCTAGAAAACTATGTAAATTTCATTGTTGATGAAATTATACAATCTTGCAAAGAAAAGGGTTCGATAGAAATTATGTCAGATTTTGCTCAGCCTGTTCCTATTAAAGTAATATCTAAGATGCTTGGTATACCTCCTGCAGACTATAAAGTCTTCAAGGGTTGGTCTGATAGTATTATTCAGGCAGCAACAAATATTTTGCCAAATCAACAAATTATTGATCAAGGCAATGTTGCTGTAACTGAGCTAATCGAGTATTTAAATCATCAGTTAAATATCAGAAAGAATAAGCAAGATGTCGAAGATATTCTTGATGAGTTGATTCAAGCTGAAGAAGATGGTGAGATATTGTCTGATAAGGAACTCATTGCTTTTGTCATTTTATTATTAGTTGCAGGTAATGAAACTACGACAAATTTTGTTGGCAACAGTATTGCTTCTTTAGTCAATGACAACAGTTCTTTAAATCAGATGATAGATAAAAAAATTAAGATGAATGTAGCCATTGAAGAGCTTTTTAGAGTTAATTCCCCTGTTATAGGTGTAGCGAGATTTGCTAATAATGATTTTTCCATTGATCAAATGCAAATTAAAAAAGGACAAGCTGTTTTAATTATGGTCGGCTCAGCAAACTATGATCCTGCATTTTTTGATCAACCAAATTCCATAGATTTCAATCGTAAATTTAAACAGCATCTATCTTTTGGGCATGGCATTCATTATTGCCTCGGATCATCTTTGGCACGAATGGAATCTTCAGTGATGTTTGAAAAAATTTTACCATTAGTAGATAAAAAAAATCTCATAGAAGAAATTCAGTTTGACTCAACATTCTTTCTAAGATGGCCCAAATCAATGCAATTTAAGTTATAGACTAGGAGTTCTGTATGTTTGATTATGATGAAGAAAATATTTTTGCTAAAATTATAAATGGTGATATTCCTGCTGACAAAGTGTATGAAGATGATGACTTTATATGCTTTCGTGATATTGCGCCACAAGCTCCTATACACCTTTTAATTATTCCTAAACATCATAAAATTGCTTCAATTGCAGCAGTAAAAAAAGAAGATGGGGATTGGCTAGGACAGATGATGGTGGCAGCATCTGCTATTGCTAAAGAGCAAGGACTAAATGAAACTGGTTACAGGCTAGTTTTTAATTGTGGCAGTGGTGGTGGCCAGACAGTTTTTCATTTACATTTACACATTATTGGTGGGGAACAACTTAGCGGATCAATGGTGTAATTTTAATTATAAATCAATGTTTTTTATCTGATATTTATTTTATATTTTGTAGGTAGACTTTTTTAAGTTTTATTTGTGGGCCATTAGCTCAGCGGCCTAGAGCAGGAAGCTCATAACTTCAAGGTCCCTGGTTCGAATCCAGGATGGCCCACCAACCACAGGAAAATTTATGATTGAAGACATTAGAAAAAACATCAAGATAAATGATTTTTCTAATTATGATTCACGATCAGATTTCATTGAAGCTTCTATATTAATTTTACTATATAAAAATCAAGATGGAATATTATCAACTATTTTACAAAAACGATCACAAAATGTTCACCATCCAGGAGAAATAGGTTTTCCAGGTGGCCGATATGAAGATACCGACCAAGATCTTGCTTACACTGCAATGCGTGAAACAGAAGAAGAAATTGGTGTATCGAAAGAGACCATTGAGATAATTGGCAATCTGCATCCTACAACAACAAGAATGGGATATTTGATGCATACGTATGTTGGGTATTCTAATGAAAATAATATTCAATTTACTATGCTAGAAGATGAAGTAGAAAGATTAATAGAGATACCCGTATCTCATCTTTTTGATCCTATCAATCAAGCATTGATAACTTGGCAAGGGCAAAGTAGATTGTTAAGCCAATTAGGATTTAGAGTTGAAGACGAACTTATTTTTGGAGCGACAGCTCGTGTCATTAATGAGTTTATTAACCTCGTAGGGATGAAATAAATTGATCTATTTTATTAGACACGGTGAATCAATTGGCAATGTACAAGGGATTATCCAAGGTTCTCTTAATCTGGGCTTAACAGAAAAAGGCATGGAGCAAGCAGGTTATTTGTCTAAATCTCTAAAAAATAAAACCATTACAAAAGTTATATCAAGTCCATTACTAAGAGCTACTCAAACATCAGAAATTTTAAATCATGAACTCAATGCTGAAATGATCTTTGACGAAAGATTAAAAGAATATTGTTATGGCGAAGCTGAAGGAAAACCATGGAAGATTGCAACAACTAAATATGGAATTCAATTAGGTGCTTGGGGTCTTGGTGATATAAAAAATGAAGAAGGGCCAAAGAAATTTGCTGAACGCATTGAATCTTTTTTAGATGATATTCAAGTAAGTTATATTGATCAAAATATTGCATGCGTAACACATGGCGCAGTTGTTTCACGAATTGCATGCAGCATCATGGGGCTTGACATTACAATTAGACCGCATATTCGAGTTAGTAATACTTCTATGATGCTGATTGACAATCATTCAAGCAATTTTAATCATCAATTAGTGATTACAAAAATAAATGATTGTAGTCATTTAGACGCGATCAATTAATATCCTCTAAATAGGCTACAGTTACTCCTGCGCCTCCTTCACCGAATGCAGCATTCTCATATCGTTCAATAAGTGGATGTTGATCTAAAATTTCTTGAATAATTTTTTTTAATTTTCCACTTCCTTTGCCATGAATAATCTTTACTCTTTTATGTCCGAATCTAGCAGCATGATCAAGAAATTTTTCTGCTTCTCCAACGGCAATATCTATAGGCTTACCACGTATCTCAATTTCCATTCCAGGATCTTCTATTGAGTTGAAAGAAATATTTTTTTGCATTGTGCTTAACTCATTTTCGTCTATTTTTTGATTTAGTTTTTCGATCTCATCAATTTTTAATTTAATAGATGAAGATGCTGTAGAGACTTCTATTCTATCATTTGATTGTAATTTTGTGATTTTCCCAGTGACTTTTAATTTTGGCACAAAAACTTTTTCATTTACTTGATAATCACTAATTGAATTATTTAATTTAGCAAATAGAATTTTTTCTAGTTCACGTTTAGTTTTTTCTGCTTCTTCATAAATTTTTTTATTTTCTTCAATAGAAAATTTTTCTTCTAGCTTAGACATATTCATAGAAAAAATTTCATTCTGTTTTTTATAATCGTCTAATATCTGTAAATTTTTCTTTGAAGATAAATTTCTAATTGAATTAAAATTCTGATTTAATTCATCAACACGTTTGCCAATGTTGATTTTTAAATCCTGCATAGTTATTTGTGCATTCTCCAGTTGTGCAATTTTAACTTTAAGTTTTCGGTTCAATTCATTGTAATTGAGTTCATTTTTTGAAATTTTCTTAGTTGCCTTTTTGATAATTTCTTTTGGAAGTCCTAATTTTTCCGCAATAATAATGGCATTCGAGGTGCCTGGTAATCCCAAGGTTAATAGATATGTAGGCTCTAGGTTGTTAACATCAAACTCCATAGATGCATTAATGATATTAGTATTGCCATGTGCGTATTTTTTTACTTCACTATGGTGAGTAGTAATTATTAAATGAGCTTTTGTTTTAATCAAGTGATCTAAAATTGCCATTGCCAATTGAGCCCCTTCATCAGGATCAGTGCCTGCTCCCAGCTCATCAATCAGTATAAGGCTTTTCTCTGTTGCTGCATTAATTGACTTTAATATCGATTTAATGTGCGCTGAAAATGTTGATAGGGATTGCTGTATGGATTGCTCATCACCAATATCGCAATATATGCGATCATATAATGGAATCGATGTTCCTTTTGCTGCGGGAATAGGTAATCCTGAAAGAGCCATAGAAACCAATAAGCCAACTGTTTTAAGTACAACTGTCTTGCCGCCTGTATTTGGGCCCGTGATTGCAATTGCATTAATCGATTCGTCTATTTCAATATTTAAAGGAACTGCATTTTCGATTAATGGATGGTAAGCATTTGTAAATTTTAAAGTAGTAACTGATTTGTTTATAAATGGATTACTATCAGAATATGTAATTAATTCCTTACTATTTAAGTTAATGGCATGTTTTGCTATTGCAAAAATTTCATCTAAATAACTATGACTTTTAATTGCTGTTTTTATTTCAATATGCGCATCACTAATTATTGCTGTCATTTCTACGAGTATTCTTTCAAGTTCTTTTTTTATTTCAATAAATATTTCTTGGCGATCATTGCCTATGTCTACAGTTGATAATGGTTCTAGAAAAACAGTTTGACCAGAATCAGAAGTACTATGTATTATTCCAGGTATTGATTTTTTTTCACTTGATTTAATAGACAGACAAAATCTATCATTTCTCAAGGTTATGATTTTCTCTTGAATAACATTATTTTCTGAATAGTTACTTATTATTACATCCAATTTATTTTTAATTTCATTTGATAAATTGTCTAATTGTAAATTTAAATACTCGAGTGTTTTTGTTGCATTTGGCTTTATGTGCCCTTTATGATCGAGAAAATCGTTAATGTCTTTAATCAAATTATTTAACAATGATTCATCGTGATCTACTGCACTTAAAGAAGGAGCTAATATTTTTCCTTGCTGCAATAGGCTAATGTTCTTTTTTTGTATTTTCAGAAATTTGATTATTTGAAAAATTTCTTCTTCAGATAAAATTTTGCTTTTACTGGCATTTAATATGTAGTTATCAATTTTTGATGTTTCTACAAAGTACAAGTCAGTTTTTTTTGTCAAAATGTTCAAAGCATCCTGTACTGCTGTATGTCGAGCAATTATATCTTCTAAGTTATTGAGCGGGTGAAGTGATAGAATCTTTTTTTTATTTTCTTCAATGACTGCATAATTTGCTATGTCAGATAAAATTTGATCAAATTCTAAAGCACGTGAGAGACTTTTAAAATCAGCGTTAATATTCTTCATAAGATTATTTATTTTTTTTCTTAAGTTTGTTTAAGGATTGAATTATGTATTTATCATACTCTTCTGGTATAGTCCTTAAATCAATTAAAACATTGCCATCATTAATTCTTCCTATAATGGGCTTAGATAAATTTCTGAGTTGCTCAAGTAACTCCTCAGCATTTAGATTAGGTATACCCAGAGATAATAGCCAAGTTGGCAATTCAGCATCTGGCAATGTTCCACCACCAATTTTCGACGTACCTTTAATTTTTTTTACATAACTTGGTACCTGAGAAACAATCATATTGACACGTAGTTTTATTTCTTTTTCTTTCATATTTATCATTTTCCAAACAGGTATTTTTATCAAATGATCACCTTTTATATAATGCTGCAATGTTGTGGTTAAAGCGTTAAGCGTTGATTTATCTAATCTTTGAGCTCGTGCCATAGGGTTTTTAGATATTGTATGGATTAATTCCTCTTTTCCGACAATAATTCCTGCCTGTGGACCTCCTAGTAATTTGTCTCCAGAAAAAGTCACAACATCAATTCCTGATTTAATTGAATCTTGTACTGTTGGTTCATCTGGTAAGTTCATTGCATTTGTGTCAATTATTAAGCCTGATCCTAAATCTTCAATTGAAATAATATTATGTTTCTTTGCTAAGATTGATATTTCTTTTTTAGTAGGCATATGCGTAAATCCATTTAAAGAAAAATTTGAAGAATGTACTTTTAATATAGCCTTTGTTTTTTTTGTAATTGCATTTTCGTAGTCTTTAATATATGTTTTATTCGTTGTTCCCACTTCAACTAATTTTGCCCCAGAAGCTTGAATGACTTCAGGTATCCTGAAACCTCCTCCTATCTCAACTAGTTCGCCCCTGGATATCAGAACCTCTCCTTTGCCAGCAATACTCTTTATTGCTAACATGATTGCGCTAGCGTTATTATTTACTGCATAGGATGACTCTGATCCTATTAAAATATTTAGATATGTATCTAATATTTGATTTCTTTTACCTCTTTTTCCAGTTTGCAAATTAAATTCGAGGTTTGAATAGGAGCTATTAACTAAGTGCATTGATTTTATTGCTTCTTCTGAAAGTGGGACTCTACCTAGATTTGTATGAATGATAACGCCAGTTCCGTTAATTATAATGCTTTTGCTTAAAGTATATTTATGTACAATATTTTGTAATAGTATAGAGCTAGATATCGTATCTAATTTCCCCCCTTTTTTAATGCCATTCCTAAGTGATTCTTGCGCTTCTCTTGCAGCATGCAAGACTAATTGTCTACCAAATTTTTCTGATAGTGAAATCGCTTGTTTTGTTGATAGTAATTCATCTACTGAAGGGACATTTTTATAGTCCTCAGCATTAATTGTTTTGATTGATCTTTTATTCAATTTTTCACTCATTAACGTATACCATACAAATATCTTATAATACTATTGTCGTAATGTTAGTGTTTTCCTTTTGGAGTTTATAATGAGACTTAGATTAC
>CEUL01150182.1_pt1 | contig 12348 bp, 11 predicted proteins | sample 427021 | NCBI WGS metagenome assembly CEUL01 (sample SAMEA2622800, study PRJEB7988) | marine metagenome | isolation source: saline water (ENVO:00002010), including | reverse complement strand
GGACATTTGTATATCAATTCGCCCTCCTCGTACAATCACTGCTTGTTTCGGCAAACGATTAAAGTAATTTCCTCCCCATTCGGTGATGAGTCCTCCTATAAGAAAATTCTCTATTAGGTCGTTATCGTCCTCTGCAGGGACAAAACACTGAGCACCAATGTGCTTAATAACTTGAGAAACTGTGGGAGCAATCAATGTTCTTTCCTCTGGAATAACACCTATTGTTTTGACATTCATACGGCTTAGTTCAGGAATCAATCTATCTTCTATATCACTAAAGGCGTATTGATGACATTTATTTATAATGACTCCTGAAAAGTAATCTCCGTAGTCATTACTCCATGCTAAGATCGACTCCGTGTTAATCATTCGATCATAGCCAAAAACACCAAATACCTTCGCATTACACTCGTTAATTAGTTTAATTTGATATTCACTGACCTGATGCTGTTTGCTATCCGACGAACCGCCGTCAACAATAACCACGTCATTATCTTGATCATGCTTATGCAATATTTTGATTCTTTCGTTTATATCTGCACATGCGGATAAATCAAAATCATTACGTGGGGAGGGTGAAAAATTTGAAAATAAATTGGCTTCGTCTTCGCTAGCAGATAAATTGGCCGTAACCAAAGAGACTGTCTTCCCCTTGGATTCAAAAAGCTTTGCCAAGCCCGCGGCCAGCGCTGTTGTCCCAGAGCCAGAAGAGTAACCTAGAATATATGCAATGCTCATAAGTGTTAGAACCTAATGGAGTAATTTAGATATATATCAACAAGCATTTACTATATCGTAAATACTATACCTTCGATAACTGTATAATCTTATATCAGTATAACGAGTGACAGGCCTATGTCTAATTCAATAACTGTAACCGTCCCAGCAACAACAGCGAACCTTGGCCCCGGCTTTGATTGCCTTGGAATAGCACTTTCTCTTTGGAACACCATAAAAGTGGGATTTTCACTTTCGCCAAAAATTATTATTCATGGAGAAGGAGAAAAGTTTCTACCTACGGACAGTAACAATTTAATGTACAAAGCCGCAGAGAAAATACTCAACGAGGCAGGAATCAAAGGTCAGTCTCTTTCTTTAGAGGCCTGGCTAGAAATCCCTTTAAGCCGTGGCCTCGGTAGCAGTTCTGCCGCTATAGCAGGCAGTATCTATGCAGTAAATGCACTTTTAAATTATCCATTATCCCCGCATCGTTTACTGCAAATCGCAACTGAAATTGAAGGTCACCCAGATAACGTTGCGCCTGCTCTGATGGGTGGTATGAGTATCGTCGTTTCTGAACAGGGGCAGGTACACGCAGTGCCCGTTCAGCTTCCGTCCAATTTACAATGTGTTGCATACATTCCTGATACTCCTATGTCTACAAGTGATGCCCGAAGTGTTTTAGAACCTAATGTCTCAAGATCAGATGCAGTTTTCAATATCGGCAGAACTGCATTGCTGGTTGCAGCTCTTAGCCAAGGCAATTTTGAATACCTAAAAGTTGCGACTCAAGATCGACTACACCAACCTCAACGTCAAAAAATATTTCGACAAATGAAAGTCATTTTTGACCATGCTATTGCCGCCGGTGCAAACGGTGCCTTTCTATCAGGAGCTGGATCAACGATAATTGCATTCACAACTAAAGAAGAACATCGTGCGTTCACAATAGGGTATGAAATGGCAGATGCAGCAGACAAATCAGGTTTAACTGGTACCTTTAAAGTTCTGACTCCTGCTGCTCATGGTGTCAAACTACTCAGCGCCTCTGAAGAATAAGATATGCCTATACTAGTTCAAAAATACGGAGGATCCTCTGTCAGCAATGCCACAAAAATAAAAAACGTGGCGCTCAGAATTGCGGAGTCCAAAAAAGAAGGCAATCAACTAGCGATAGTTCTGTCTGCAATGGGTGATTCAACCGATCAATTAATTGAATTAGCAAAATCTATAACCACTGCTCCTGAGCCGCGCGAACTAGATACATTATTATCCACCGGAGAGTTGGTATCTTGTACATTAATGGCTATGGCTCTTCGAGAATTAGGGATTGCTGCAATTAGCATGAGTGGTGCTCAAGCCGGTATTAAAACGAATACTGCCCACGGAAGAGCATCTATTGTCGATCTCGATGCGGCAAGGATTCTTAACATTTTAAATTCCGGGACCATTGCTATTGTCGCTGGCTTTCAAGGAATTAGCGAAGATATGGATGTTACTACTTTAGGTAGAGGTGGATCTGACACAACTGCGGTTGCTCTTGCTGCCGCAATAAATGCAGCTAGGTGTGAAGTCTACACAGATGTTGATGGGATCTATACGGCTGATCCTCGAGTAGTCCCTAAAGCAAGAAAAATCAAAGAAATTGGATATGAGGAGATGCTTGAGCTAGCAAGCTATGGCGCCAAAATGCACCCTAGGTCAATTGAATTAGGCGCCTGGTACAAAGTACCAATCCTTGTGGCAGCAAGTTATGAAACGTTGCCAGGAACAATGATTCATGCAGTTAATTCAGAGGGGAATACTATGGAAATTACAAATAAGGTTAGCGGAGTAACCTACCAAAAGGGCATCGCAAGAATCACAATCAGAGGAATTCCGGATAAGCCGGGGATTGCAGCCTCTGTTTTCGCCCCTCTTTCAAATGCAAACATCAGCGTTGATACCATTGTTCAAAACGCCAGCGCAGAAAACCTAACCGACTTATCTTTTACTGTGGATGTAAAAGATCTTAATACCGCTCTAGAGGTAACACAGTCCGTAGCCTTAACGATTAACGCCTCTGAATGCACAACACGTAACCAATTAGGGCAAGTCAGCATCGTAGGAACAGGAATGCAAAATGAACCTGGTGTTGCTTCAACGATGTTTTCTACACTTTCAGCAGCTGAGGTCAACATCGAGATGATTACAACTTCACAAATACGGATCACTTGTATCATCGATGAAAGCCAAATTGACATTGCTACTCGAGTATTACATGAAGCTTTCGGCTTAGATTAAAGTAAAACAGTACATTCAAGTAAACATAAGTACCCATATGCATTTTAGATGCACACGTAAGCAATGAGTATGTGCTGTAGCGTAATATCTCGCACTTTGATGTAATTTAAAGTACTACTTTATTTGTCAACAAAATAATCCGTTTTTCCTGAAAAACAAGTGCAACAAATTGCTAATTATTTCTCTACAAGATTATTGACGTTACTTATATATCTGAAGACCCTACACGGCACAGCTGAGACTGGAGTAGCTATGTCAAGTATTGAAGAAATATTGCTTCGGACAAAAACCATCGCAGTGGTTGGATTGTCCGATAACCCTACACGTTCTTCATATGGTGTAGCTCAATATTTACAAAAACAAGGTTACCGGATTATTCCAGTGAATCCAAAGCTCACCCATAAAGTACTCGGTGAACAAGTATATGGCACACTCCAAGAAATTCGTGAACCGATCGACTTAGTGGATATATTCCGTCGCTCAGTTGACGTCCCTCCCATAGTTGATGCTGCGATAGCTATTGGTGTTTCGGCAATTTGGATGCAATTAGGGATAACAAATATGGAAGCAGCAGAAAAAGCACATCAAGCTGGAATTGATGTGATCATGGACAAATGTACGGCCATTGAGCATCGGTTCTTAAACATAGGTCCAATTAACACTTAATACCTACCCTTAGGAGATAAACATGGTTTTCCGAGAAACTGACGAGTCCAGAATGATTAAAGAAAAAACTAGGCTTGCTGTAAGTTTAGCGATGGAAGGAAAATGGAAAGAAGCAGCGGAAATCAATCGTGAAATATTAGCTTCGTCTCCTGAAAATACCGAGTCCCTTAATCGGTTAGGCAAAGCATTAATAGAACTTAATCAAATAGAAAATGCATTAGCTGCCTTTAATCAAGTGCTTGAAATAAATCCAAGCAATACTATTGCTGCAAAAAATGCTGAACGGCTAAATTGGGCTTGCAGTAACAAATCTAAGACGAAACCCCTGAGCAGTACTCATACAGGTAGCCTGACTGCCAAATTTTTCATTGGCCAAAGTGGTAAATCTACGGAGGTCACTTTAACGCAATGCTCTGCAAACTATGACCCCTCCCCAGGAACACCAATTATGCTCAAGGTCGAAGGCTCTGCAATTGTAGCTATGGACCCTTGTAATAACCGGCTTGGCCACGTACCTCCAAAACTTTCTAGAAGACTCGTATGCCTAATGCAAGGTGGTAATACTTACGATGGCGCTATATCTGGGGGAACAGGTGATGAATTACGAGTTGTCCTAAGAGAATCTTTCCAACATCCAAGTCAACGCTCAAAAGTTTCTTTCCCTCCAACTGCCTCATGGGATGTGAATACTGTAACCAAAAATGATTCAATTGGTGCGGCAATAGAAAATGAAGAGTCGGAAGAAGATGAATTCGAAGAAACTGAATTTAGTGATCATTCAAGTCAGCATGTCTTAGCATAAGCAAGAATAGTTCAATCCAACGCCATTTACCAAATAAAGACTGTCCAGTTCAGTCTTTTATGGTTCCTGGAGCGAATCGGCCAAAAGCTCTAGTAAATCTTTTGCTGATTTATTATCACCTAAACCCTTACTTCCAATTCCTTCCTCCATCATTTGCAAACAAAAAGGGCAAGAAACGCCAACTGTATCGGCAGAAGTCTCAATAAAATGATCTGTCCGAATATGATTAACCCTGACTCCTGGCTCCTCCATCCACATTCGTCCACCGCCCGCACCGCAACAAAAACCTCTTTCCCGACACCTATCATCTCCCATTTCGATTAATTCTAAGCCAGGTATGGCTTTTACAATCTCACGAGGAGGATCATAAATTTCATTATGCCTACCCAAATAACAAGAATCATGGTAAGCCACAGACATTGGAATAGCCTTGCGAGGTCTTATTTTCTGCAGCTTAATCAGTTCGGCAACATATTCTGTATAGTGAACAACCTCATAGTGACCTCCAAATTGTGGATACTCATTTTTTATGGTGTTAAAGCAATGAGGGCATAGGGTTAATATTTTACTAACACCATAATTGTTCAACATTTCTATATTCTGTTCAGCCATCATTTGATATAGGTATTCGTTACCCAAGCGTCGTGCCGGGTCACCTGTACAATTCTCCTCAACACCTAAAACCTTATAATTTACTCCTGCTAATTTAAGTACCGACGCCATAGCCCGGGCAACTTGCTGACCACGACCATCTAAAGCAGACGTACAACCTACCCACAAAAGAATCTCATGCTCAGGGCTTTCAGCCAGGGTCAATGAATCCGTGCCTTCCATCCAATCTGTTCTAGTTGCTTGGGTCCCTCTCCAGGGATGACCTCTTTGTTCCATTGAAGTCAATGCATCCATTGCGGTTTGCGGAATAGACGCTTCTTCCATCGTCAGGTACCTTCGCATATCAACAATTGTATCCAAATGCTCTATAGAAACAGGGCATGCTTCCATGCACGCACGACAAGTAGTACATGACCACAGCACTTCAGGAGTAATAAACCCATGCACTAAATTTTTTTCTGGCAAAGGAGCTTCTCCATCATTAAGTAGCACGGGAGCTCTTTCAATCATGTACGACTTAGCATTTTGAATCAAAGCTCGAGGGGACAAAGGCTTTCCGCTAGCCCAGGCAGGACATTGGTCTTGGCACCTGCCACAATTAGTACATGAATCCAAATCCAACAGTTGTTTTGATGTGAGATCTGTAATATCTCGGGCTCCAAACACTGCAACATTATCCATATCAACAATGGGCCTCAGAGCACCTTTGGGTCGCGTAACCGTAGAGCGGAGAAACAGATTCAAAGGGCTTACAAAAATATGCATTAAAGGACCAAAGCGCCATGCTGCATACATAAAGGTTAAAGTCATCAGTGCAGCATGGCTCCACCAAAGTACAAAATGAGAAGCTTCTATAGACTGAATCGAAAGACCCATCGCTCTAATTCCAACTGCAATTACATATGAGAACGGAGACCAATAAGATGATTCTATCGAATATAAAGTACTTGAAGGCTCCATTTCAGTTGCAGCCATTCTCAATGACTGGAGCACAAAACCAGACATAGCTTGTCCAAACAGTAATAAAAGAAGAACCGAATTCTCAAGCATTGTATTTAATCTTTGAGGACGAAGGATATAACGCCTGTAAGCAGCCATAACAATGCCTAAAATCAGCATAACCCCTGCGATGTCCCAGATTAATTCAAGTTGAAGTGTTATTTCCTTAGTCGGAATATGCCAACCAAAATATTTCTCTGCATTAAATTCCAAAGCATCGATAGAGGTAGCTACAAAAAGAAGCACAATCCCCCAAACGATCAAAAAATGCATCAATCCAGGGTAATTTTCATGTTTTATGAACTTCCTATGGGCTACAGAATCCACCAATAACGTACGAAAACTTGCTCTAATTCTTGCAGACCATGAACCCAAATCCGGATTCGGCTGACCTAATCGCCAATATTTGGACCGATTCCAAAGGGCCCATGCAATAGCAAGTACCGAAATAAGAGCAGTAAAATAAACTAACGCACCTAAGGGATACCCTATATTCCAAAAATCTAAGCGCCCGTTCAATTCTGGTGGCAAAATTCCCCTCTACTCCATCGCCCACTTTGAGCAACTATTGCATCATAAAGCCACTTTTCTAACTTGTTAACCAATTTATATGACCGAATAAACCTTCAGGGTGTTCTTTATTTTTAAATATTTCATATTCAGATTTTGCTCTAGAAAGAACAGTGTCTGTGCCATGGCCAGGCATAACCATAGTATCTCCATCTAACGCGAATAATTTTTGCTCAATGCTCTGAAGAATCTCAGCAAATGCACTAGAGTTTTCAGTCCTTCCAGGTCCACCAGGGAAAAGAGTATCTCCGGATATCAATGTCCCAGGGCAATACAGGCACGTCGCTCCAGGAGTATGCCCCGGAGTATGGAGAACGTGGATACGCACATTCCCTATCATAAAATTCTCCTCTCCAGAAAAAACGATTTCGGGTCTCCATGGGAATCTATGTAAATCAGCTTCATGAACAGCAACTGGAATATCTGAAACTTGCTTCAACGTATCATACCCAGCAATATGATCTGGATGCGTATGTGTAATAATTAAACCTTTTATATCAAACCCTGATGCTTCTTGCAGAAGGTCTTCAATACCTTCAGGAGCATCTATTAAATATGCTTCTTTGGATTTTGGATCAGCGATAACGTAGCCATTGTTATCATAAGGCCCCATACCTGCAACTTTATATACCAAATGACGACTGTCATAAATCAACGACATTAGCCTACCTCCATAAAATCATCTTTAATCTTGCAAGTGTGGCAATACTTCGGAGGCAGCAAGTTGAATTGTATCTTTAACAACTTGCTTAGGTGTTCCTGGCCAACCAAACCGAAGTGAGGCGTGTGTTACTCCGATGTTTTCAAATCTTTTTAAATCAGTAATGACATCATCCGGACTCCCCACGATAAACCGTCCTTCAGTCAATTCTTCAAACGGTCTTGTGAAGTCTTCATCACCAGGAAGCGCTTTATCCTGCCCCCATTGTGCGTACGTTGCATATTTACCTTCCAAATAAGGACGTGCAATCGAGATAGCTTCATCACGTGTTTTAGCCACGAATGTCTCCCGTGACATTGGAATAACCTTCGGTGAACCATGCCCGCTTGCATCAAAAATTTCTCTATATTGATCTAGCTGCCTAGCTAAAGTGTCAAAAGGGGCATGAGGATTCAAATACCAAGTGTATCCGTAACGAGCAATGCGCCTAACCATGCCATCTCCATTGGCTGCAAGCCATATCCTTGGGTATGGCTTTTGGACAGGACGTACACCTATATATGCATTTTGTACGCTATTAAAACGCCCTCTATAGTTCACTTTCTGGCCCGACCATAACTCCTTTGCAATATCCAAATTTTCAAACATCAAAGCAATTCGATCTTTAATGTCTACTCCAAAAGCTTGATACTCTATCTCCCTGTATCCTAAAGCAGCATTAATAATTACTTTGCCATTCGTTAAAACATCTAATGTCGCAATGTCTTCTGCCATCTGCACAGGATTCTGCAGTGGTACCAATACTGTGGAAAGGAGATCCATATGCTTGGTCTCCGCACTCAACCTAGCTAGCGAAATCAAAGGTTGCATCATTTGATATGGATGAGAAAGGTAATGCTGACCAGCATATATATAATCAAAGCCTGACTCTCTTCCAATCCGGACTAAATCAAGAACGTCCTCAAAGCGCTGGACCATATCCCCTGTGCCAGAATGCTGTAAAAGTCCGGATAAAGAAAGTCCAATTTTCATAATTACACCTACCCCAAAAACAATGAAACTGCTGCTACTAACATTACTATTTCAACAATATAAACAAATACTCTATCCGACAATCGATTCACTAGCAGGCCACCTACATAAGCGCCTATTATCATAATCACGCCTAGGGATACAGCTATACCAAAACCATCCAAGTCCAGTAAATCATAATTGCCATATACCCCTATTTTTACAAAGTTTACCCCCGTCATCCCAGAAGCCATTGTCCCAACAAATGCCCCTCTCCTCAATCCATAAGCGAGAAAAAAGGATGCCCCAAAAGGTCCTGCGCCACCAAAAATCGCTGAAAGAAACCCTTGCCCCATTCCAACTAAAGTAAACCAACGTGGCTTCATCGATATTTGCTTAACCAATGGGGTATGACGATAGGCTACTATTGCAACGAGAAATACAGCGAGTCCCTTTTGTAAATATTCAGCCGGGAGATTAGCAAACAATATTGCACCTATAATTCCAGCAGGTACAGCACCTATTAAAAACCAGCCAACAATACGGAAATCAATTAAGGAACGATTAACCCATACTCTTGACCACGTTTGCATAGTCACCGCGATCGTAGTAATAGGAATAGCCTCTCTAATTCCAACGGTAAAAGCCAATACCGGAATCATGATGATTGCGGAACCCAATCCTGCAAGACCACCAATAACTGCAGCAAAAAAAGCTGTGCCCACTAGCAAAAGAACAACAAGTGGTTCCATCAACTCCACTTTCACCCTAGGGACAATCCTATCCCTTTAGAAATGCTATAGATTTTCTAAAATCTTGTCCGTCATATGTTGAGTAGTAGAAAACTCCACGTCCAAACCTACAAGGTCGGCTGTACGAAAACCCTGAGCCAAGGTTTTTTCTACCGCACTATTCACTGCTGAAGCTTCTTCTAGCAAACCAAAAGAGTATTGCAGCATAAAAGCCGTACTCAATATGGAACCAATTGGGTTTGCTTTGCTCTGGCCAGCAATATCTGGTGCGCTGCCATGGCTAGGTTCATACAAACCACGAACTTTCTTGGGTTTACCCTTAGAATCAACCCCTGGTAAACCTGCCAAACTCGCTGATGGAAGCATCCCCAACGAAGCAGAAAGTACGGCTGCTTCATCAGAAATAATATCTCCAAACATATTCTCCATAACCATTACATCAAATGAAGTAGGCCTAGTAATCAATAGCATTGCACACGAGTCAACCAGCTGGTGTTCAAGTTCAACATCAGGGTAATCTTTGGAAATTTCAATCACTATCTCTCGCCATAACCGTGATGACTGCAATACATTGGCCTTATCAACTGATGTAAGTTTTTTACGCCTAGAACGGGCCAGCTCAAATCCTACCCGAACAATCCTTTCAATCTCTTTTTCTGCGTAAAGGAGTGTATCTACACCTTTACGCCCAGATTTATTTTGCCAACGCCTTTTGGGTTTAGCGTAGTAAAGCCCACCAGTAAGCTCTCGTAAAATCACCATATCCGCGCCACGCACTCGATCATTTTTCAGCGGACTAGAATCTTCCATACCGGGGAAAACTTTGACAGGACGAATATTGGCATATAAGCCTAGTGCTTTCCTCAATCCTAATATCGCAGCCTCTGGTCTTACCGACTCATTATCCCACTTGGGCCCCCCAACAGCTCCAAATAACACCGCATCTGATTTTTTAGCAAGTTTCACAGTCTCATCTCTTAAAGGCGTGCCGTGAATGTCGATACTTGTACCGCCAACTACGTCTGTTTCAAAATGAAAATTATGCTTCCAACGCGCCCCGACTGCATCGAGAATTTGCTGCGAAGAATCTGTTACTTCCGGACCAATTCCATCTCCTGGAAGAACCGTTATGTTAAATGTCGCCATCTATAACCTCACTAATTTGTTCAAAAGTACTTTTCTTCAAAATCCTTTATATCTTGGGTATATTGTAAGGTGAGCCCTATGTCGTCCAACCCTCGAAGCAATGTATCTTTTCTGAATTCATCAATGTCAAATTTTGCTACAAACCCATGAGAATCCCTAACTTCCTGTGCGTCTAAATTAATTGTTACCTCGTAACCCTCAAGTTCCTGCGCGCGAGACAGTAATGTGTCAACTTCACTTGATGAAAGCTGGACAGGAAGTAATCCAATTTGGTAGCAATTATTTTTAAAAATATCACCAAAGCTAGGGGTAATTACTGCCTTAAATCCGTACTGTTGCAAAGCCCATGGTGCATGTTCTCTCGAGGAACCTATTCCGAATTGTGGGCCGCTGACTAATACTGAGCTACCTGAGTACCTCTCTTCATTAAGGACAAAATTTGTATTAGGGCTTCCGTCGTCGTTATACCGCAATTCAAAGAACAATAATTCGCCAAACCCAACCCTATCGATTTTTTTCAAAAATCGAGCCGGAATAATTTGATCTGTATCCACATTGGACATGTCGTACGGAACAACCTTACCTGTATGCTCACTAAATGCATCCATATCTATTTCCACTCCCGAATATCTACAAAATGACCCGCAATAGCTGCTGCTGCTGCCATAGCAGGGCTAACCAAATGCGTCCGACCTCCGGGTCCTTGCCGACCTTCAAAATTACGATTTGAAGTTGAGGCACTCCTCTCCCCAGGCGTTAATCGATCAGGATTCATAGCAAGGCACATTGAGCAACCAGCTTCTCTCCATTCAAACCCTGCTTCTATAAAAACCTGATCGAGCCCCTCAGACTCCGCCTGCTGTTTTACTTCCCATGAACCAGGCACCACCATAGCGCGTACCGAATCAGATTTCTTTTTCCCTTTCGCTACTAGGGCTGCAGCTCTCATATCCTCAATTCTCGAATTAGTGCATGAACCTATAAAGACAGTATCAATCTTTATATCTTGAATCCGTTCTCCACCGTTAAGCCCCATATAGTCGAGTGCTTTTTCAACAGCTGCCTGTTCCTGCGAAGAAGTATAGTCCTGCGGTAATGGAACACGAGCACCCACAGGCAATACTTGCGCGGGATTAGTGCCCCAAGTTACTTGAGGTTGAATCTCTGACCCATCGATTTCGACTAACGTATCAAATACTGCTCCGTCATCTGTCCTTAACGAAGTCCAGTGTTCTACAGCTGCCTCCCAATCATCACCTTGAGGGCTGTGCTCTCTGCCTTTAAGGTAATCAAACGTGATTTGATCAGGTGCAACCATCCCGGTTCTCGCACCCGCCTCAATGGACATATTGCAAACGGTCATTCTGCCTTCCATAGACATTTTCTTGAATACATCACCGGTGTATTCGATAGCATGACCAATACCACCTGAGGTTCCAATTTTACCGATGATGGCAAGAATTACATCTTTAGGTGTAATACCTGGTCGCAATTCGCCATTTACACGAACCTCCATAGTTTTAGGTTTTGACTGCCAAATACATTGAGTGGCCAAAACGTGCTCAACCTCAGATGTTCCAATTCCAAAGGCAATCGCTCCGACTGCACCATGAGTTGCTGTATGGCTATCGCCACAAACGATGATCATTCCGGGCTGAGTTCGCCCTTGTTCCGGACCGATAACGTGAACAATACCCTGTTTTTCACTAAACATATCAAAGTATTCAAGGCCAAATTCAGAAGCGTTTCGCTGCATTGCTTCCAGTTGTGCCTTTGAAACTTCATCAGTTAAAGGCTTGTCTCTGTCGTTTGTCGGGACATTGTGATCAGCTACAGCCACTGTCTTATCTAGTCGTCTGACCGACCTCCCGTTAATTCTCAATCCATCAAATGCTTGAGGGGATGTGACTTCATGTACCAAATGAAGATCCACATACAATAGTGAAGGCTTATTACTCTCTTCCCTAACAACATGCAAGTCCCAAATTTTTTCAAACATTGTCCTAGCTACCATCTATCCTCCCCTTCAGATGTAAATATCTTCACTGATGTCACAGCGCTCCTATAGGAGCGCTGTGAGAGAAGAGCAAACACTTAATCCAATTAAAAATCAACCTTACACTGCA
>CEUL01150171.1_pt1 | contig 12379 bp, 15 predicted proteins | sample 427021 | NCBI WGS metagenome assembly CEUL01 (sample SAMEA2622800, study PRJEB7988) | marine metagenome | isolation source: saline water (ENVO:00002010), including | reverse complement strand
GTAATTTAGCCTCAAGATTAATTCTCATAGTTGTGTACCAATCAGCCTTCAAACCTCTTTTAGATAAAATACATGCTGGTTCAATGATATCTTTCCATGACATTGATCCAAATTCTCTAAGAGCTGTTGAAACACCATGAATATAGCCTGGAACAGCCATAGAGAAAGCTCCATGAATATTTGTATCGTCTTTTACATTAGGCCAACCAAACAAATCATTATCTTTCCCTTTATCCGATAATACAAATTTTGATAAATCTAATTTTTTTGGAGATTTTACTCCAAATTCTATAGCATGAGTCTGATGCGTTTTAGAATCAAAATAAAGCATATATCCGCATCCGCCTAATCCGCTCATCCAAGGTTCAATAACACCTAAAGCTAAACCCATTGATACAGCTGCATCAACAGCGTTTCCTCCACTTTTTAAAACGTCTGCTCCAATTTGTGATGCTTCATAATGATGACTAGTTACAACTCCTCCTTTAGAGCTTACTGAAGGTTTATTTATGGACCAGTTCTCTTTTATTTTCATTTTATGCCTTATTAATAATTTTTATTTAATTTAAATATATTATGTAATAACCTCTTAGACAATTAAACATTTTTTGAAGGAATGATTATGGAATTAAATTTAAATAATAAAACTGCACTCATTACAGGAGCTTCCAAAGGAATTGGTAAAGCAATAGCAGAGTCTATGGCAAATGAAGGATGCAATTTAATATTAACTGCTAGAAGTTCTGATAAATTAAATGAATTAAAAATAAACTTGCAAAAGAAGCATAATATATCAGTTAAAATTATTGCTATAGACTTAGCAAAAAAGAATGCTGTTGAAGAAGTCAGTGAATTTTGTGGAGATATAGATATTTTAATAAACAATGCAGGAGCAATTCCTCCAGGGAATATATCCGACATAGAAGAAGATACTTGGAGAAATGCATGGGACTTAAAGGTATTTGGCTATATTAATCTTACTCGACAGATATATAATAAAATGAAAAATATTAAAAAAGGAGTTATTTTAAATATCATTGGTTCAGCTGGACAAAAACCTATGTATAATTATATAGCTGGAACTACTGCTAATGCAGGACTTATGGCTTTTACTAAGGCTTTGTCTAATGGTAGTACGGCTAATGGGGTAAGAGTATTAGGTATTAATCCTGGTTTTACTTCTTCTGATAGACTTATAACAATGATGAAAGGTAAGGCAAAAGAACAATTTAATGATGAAAACAGATGGGAAGAGTTGTTCAAAGATTTACCTTTTCAAAGAGCTGCAAAAGCAGAGGAAGTGGCTGATTTAACTACTTTTTTAGTATCTCCCAGATGTAACTATATATCAGGTACAATTATTGCAATTGATGCAGGACATGCAAACCACTAATGGATATTAAATATTGGAAAAGCTTATCAAGCTGGTTGCAGACAAAAGGTTATAATTTAGAATTAAATTCCTTACCAAGTAAATTTAAAAATGGTATGGGAAATTTAAACTTCAAAATTATTATAAATAACAAACCCTATGTATTAAGAAGGCCTCCTCTCGGTCCTATTCCTCCAGGAGCAAATGATATGAAAAGAGAACATATTGTGATGTCCGCCTTGAGTAAAAGTTTTTCTCTTGTTCCTAACTCAATATTATTGTGCGAAGATAATAATATTTTTGGAGCTCCTTTTCATGTAATGGATTTTAAAGAAGGATTTACAATTAACGGAAGCATTCTTCCTAATAATTACAGTTCTATAAATCATGCAAACTCTTTAGGTATAATGTTGATAGAAACTTTGGTAAAACTTCATAATATTAACCCTTCAGATGTGGGTTTAGAAAACTTAGGTAAACCAATTGGATTCCTGGAAAGACAATTAAATGGATGGTATAAACGTGGTATTATAGCTCATGCTGAAAATCAGTCAGAGAATATGGTTTATTTGTATAAACTTTTGTGCTCAAATGAAATTCCCATAGAAAGAGAATCTGTTATTTTACATAACGACTTTAAACTGGACAATATAATCTTAAATTTCTCGAGAGAGAAAAATAAATTAGAACCTGAAGCAATTATTGATTGGGATCAAGCTACTAGAGGTCATCCATTATTTGATCTGGCAACATTACTATCATATTGGACACTAAAAAAAGACAATTCCAGCATGTTACTTTTAAATCAGATGCCCTCAGCATCAGAAGGATTTATAACTAGAAAAGAAGCGTTATATTTATATAAAAAGTTATCCGGAAGAAGTGTTGAAGATTTTAAATGGATATATTCTTTATCTCTGTTAAAACTTGGGGTAGTTTTTCAACAATTATATGCACAATATTTAAGAGGCACGATTAAAGAAAAAAAATATGAAAGCTTTAATATTATTGCAGAAGCTTCATATCAAAGAGGAATAAATACTTTAAAAAATGACGATTATATTTGAAAGAGATTAAAATGATAGATTTTACCATTCCTGAAGAAATAGAAAAATTAAAAGAAAAGACTCAAAAATTTATATTAGAAAATGTAATACCTAGAGAGAAAGATCCTAGACAAGATTCTCATGGACCTCATGATTCACTTAGAAAGGAGCTAAATGATGAAGCAAAATCTTTAGGCCTTCTATCTCCAAGTGTAGGAAAAGAATGGGGAGGACTTGGCTTAAATATGAGAGATATGTCTGTAGTATTTGAAGCATCAGGATATTCACTATTAGGTCCTCAAGCAATGAATTGCTCAGCACCTGATGAGGGCAATATGCATATGTTAGAAGTGGTAGCGAGTACAGAACAAAAAGAAAAATGGTTAAGGCCATTAGCAGAGGCAAATATTAGATCATGCTTCTCTATGACTGAACCCTCTCCAGGGGCAGGGTCAGATCCAACTATGTTAAAAACTATAGCAAAGAAAACGAGTAAAGGATGGTTAATTAATGGAGAAAAGTGGTTTATTACTGGTTTTAATGGAGCTAAATTAAATATTATTATGGCAAAAACATCTGATAAGATTGAAAAAGGTTTTGGTGCGACAATGTTTCTTGTTGATAATGATGATCCTGCAATAACAAAAATAAGAACTCAAAACTCTATGGAATCCTCATTTCCAGGTGGGCATTGCCAAATTAAGTTTAAAGACTTACTAGTATCAGAAGATCAAGTCTTAGGAGAAGTTGGTCAAGGTTATAAATATGCACAAGTAAGATTAGCTCCAGCTAGACTAACTCATTGCATGAGATGGCTTGGTGCAGCTCAAAGAGCTCATGATATTGCTACTTCTTATGCATCAAAAAGACACGCATTTGGTAAAGCTATAGGTGAACATGGAGGTTTATCTTTCCAACTTACAGATAGTGAAATAGATATTCAAATGAGCCGATTATTTATTTGGAATACTGCATGGTTATTAGACCAAGGTGAAGAAGCAAGAAATGAATCTAGTATGTCTAAAATATTTTGTTCAGAGGCTGCCTTTAGAATTGTAGACAGAGCTATGCAAACGTTAGGTGGAATGGGTATAACAGATGATACTTTGGTTGAAAGATTATTTAGAGAAATACGTCCTTTCAGAATTTATGATGGTCCATCTGAAGTTCATAGATGGGCTATAGCAAAAAGATTAATGAAGTCTGTTGCAGGAAAAAATATCCCAACGTAATTAAACATTTTCTTTAGATCTATGAAACTCTATGTATTTAGCAGTGTCACTAGCCACCTGCTCTCCATAAAGATTTTCTACAATCATAAAAGCCATGTCTATTCCTGAAGAAACTCCAGCCGATGTAATAATTTCATCATTTACTATTCTTCTATTATCAATCACTTGAATATTCTTATTAATGGACTTAAGAGCTCCAATTGCTCCCCAATGAGTAGTAGCTCTTTTCCCATCGAGTAGTCCCGCTTTAGCTAATAATAATGAACCAGTGCAGACTGAAGATATTATTTCAGAATCATTGGATATAGATTTAATCCAATTTAATACATCTTCATTATTTAAAAGTGGTCTTGTTCCATATCCACCCGGAATAATTAAAATATCAATTTTAGGAGAATTGAAAAATGTGTAGTCAGAAATAACCTTTAATCCGCCAGTCGCTTTTATAGTTTTATCATTTACAGATACTGTAAAAACTTTAAAAGGTGCACTATCGTTACTCTTCCTAGATTCCGCTCCTTTTTCTAGTCTTGTTCTTGAAAAAACTTCATACGGGCCAGCAAAATCAAGAACTTCTACTTCATTAAATATTAATATTCCTACATTAATTTTTTTCATTTTAAACCATCATCATTTATTTAACGAATATATAAATATATATATTTAAAGGTGGTGTAATTATGGATAAAAATAATATAAACAATTTAAATGAAAATAGCTCTAAAAATATTTTAGTTTTAGGAGGATCTGATGGTATTGGATTAGCAATTTGCAATGTATATGAAAAACTAGGATATAATATACATATTACATCCAGAGCTATGAATAAATATTCTAGTAAATTTAAATTTTATTCTCTAGACGCAACAAAAGAAGAAAGTTGGCAAAAATTTATTAAAAATTTAAGTAATAAAAATATTACATTTGATATAATTATTAATACTATTGGCATTTTACATGATGCAAATAATAATGCCTTTCCTGAAAAATCAATTAAAGGCCTTAACGCCAATTTCTTTATGAGGAATATTGAGGTTAATACTTTGGTATCTGCTTTATGTATGAAGTATTTATTAGGTTGTATTAGTAAAACTAAAAACACCATAATAGCACATTTAACGGCAAGATTAGGTAGTATTTCTGATAATAATATTGGAGGGTGGATTTCATACAGAGCTTCTAAAGCTGCACAGCATATGGTTATTAAAACCTCGAGCTTAGAACTAATTAGAAATTATAATAGATTAGTAGTAGTAGGTCTTCATCCAGGAACAGTTGACACCAAATTGTCTAAACCTTTTCAAAAATCAGCTAAGAAGATATTTGAGCCAAGAGAAAGTGCTTTAAAACTTACAAAAGTAATCAGTAACTTAGAAATAAATGATACGGGAAAAGTTTTTGATTATGCTGGAAAAATAATTCCTTATTAAATTAAAAAAGCACCTGCAAAAAATGCTCCAACACACAAAAAGATGTAACCACCTATATAAAAAATATCTTTAGAATTATTCATAATATTACCTTTCTATTTTTTAAATTTTTACGAAAAATAATATTAAACGGATCACAATATTACCATTCTTCTATATCAGGCCTTATTTCTACATCAAAAGACCAAGCAGACCTCTCTTGCTTAGCAATATGAAATATCTCATCCGCTATATCTTGTGGCTGAGCAAATATTATATCTGGTTGATCTATTTGTTTAGGAATTCTAGTTCTAGTCCAAGGAGTATTTATTGATGCATCTACCATTAAATATGCTACATGTATTCCTTTAGGACCAAAATCTCTTGCTAAAGATTGAGCTAAAATTCTTTGAGCAGCTTTGGTAGGAGCAAAATATGGAGTATTAGCTATACCTCTTTTAGCAGCGGTATTACCTGTAACTATTATCACACCTTTCTTTGCTTTAACCATGTCAGGAATTAACTTATGGGCTAAATATAATAATGATGTTGTATTTATTCTAAAATTCTCTTCTAACCACTCAGGTTTTCCATCTAATAACCTATCAAAATTACCTTTTACAGCATTATGAATAAGAACTTCTGGTGCGCCCATTTCTTTTTTTATTCTAGAACAAGTCTCTTTAAGAAGATCTAAATTTGAAACATCACATGTATATCCTTTAGAACCTATAAGTTCTCTTTCAAATCTTTCTAATCTTTCTTTTGATCTAGCTAACATAGCAATACGATATCCTTCTTTTGCAAATTTTTTTGCAGTATATCCACCAGTACCTTCTCCTAAACCAGTAATCATACAAATTGGCCTAGTATCCACCATAATAATCTCCATAAAAAATTAATTACAAATATAAAAAAACAACTATAATAAAACTATATATATTATCAATTATTTGTACACAGAGTAAATTTATGAAAAATAAAATAGATATTAAAAGTAGGCTTCATAATTTAATTATTAATCGCGAAACAGATTATGCCAATAATATATATAAAAACCCTGTTAAAGAATATATTGACCCTAAAAGAGATTGTAAGGAAAAAGACGTTTTGTTTAAAAACGCACCTGTTTGTATAGGTATTGCATCAGAAATTCCAAATAAAGGCGATTGGTTTACTCTTGAATTGATAGATACTCCAATATTAGTAGTTAGAAAAAATATAAAAGAAATTTCCGCATATTTAAATATTTGCACTCATAGAGGAGCAAAAATTGCTTTAAATAAAGGAAAAAAAGCCCATTCCTTTAAATGTCCGTATCATTCATGGATATATAATTTAGAGGGCAAACTTATTGGAAGACCCAGAGATAATGCATTCAATACTATTGAGAAAAATGAATGTAATTTAAAGGAACTTAATATCCATAATCATAACGGCTTCTTGTGGCTTACTTTAAATAAAAAAAGTAATAAAAAATATAATAATAATATTAAAAACTTAAATTTGATGCTAAAAAATTATAATTTAAATAATTATTATTTTTATAAAAGTAAGAAAATTAATATAAATATGAATTGGAAATTAGCTACTGATACATTTTTAGAACTCTATCATATTAATAGTCTACATGATGAAACATTAAGCCCCATAATAATGAGTGATACTGCATTATTTGACTCTTTTGGATCAAATATAAGAATTATAGGCCCTAGAATTTCTGCTTTAAATTCAAAAAAATTATTTAAAACAGATAAAGAATTTAAAACTCATACAATACAAATTATTACACTTTTTCCTAATACTGTATTAGTTATTCATCCTGAGCATGTTGAAGTCTGGCATATTCTTCCTGGTAATAAAGAAAATGAATCAGAAGTTACTTTATCATTATTTAGTAAAGAAGAAGCAAAAACTAAAAGTGCAAAAAAACACTGGGATAATAATTTCAATCTAGCTATTAATGTAGTTCAAGAAGAAGATTTTCCTCTTGGAGAAGACATCCAGAAGGGATTTTATGCAGACCCAAATAGGGACTTAATATTTGGAAAAAATGAACCTGGTCTTCAGCACTTTCATAAAAAAATTAATCAAGCCTTAAAGCAAGGGTAAAAATATATTGCCTTATATCTTCTTAATATTAATTATATTTTTTGTTCAAATAACTAATGTTCAGGCTAATTCTATTCAATATTATAATTTTGAATGCAATGGCGTAGTCAGAACTGACAAAATTACTACTGTTGCAAAATGGAATATTAATTTTATTAATTCAAATAGAGCCACATTAGATTTATATTATGATAATAAAAAAAGGTCTGCAGATTTAAGAATATCAATTCAAAAGAACGAAGATTTTTATGCTAATGGAAAGTGGAGAAGTCAAACAACTCAAGGCGGTAGATTTGTTAGATTGAAATTTACAAGTTCTACTATGCAATTAACTTTAGGGCCAAATGGAAATAATTCACTTAGAGTAGATGGAAAGTGTAAAAAGAGTAATGCTAATCTTATTGTTCCTGATAGAAAAAATTTAATGAAAGAAATAACAAATATGTTATTTATAATAAAAGAACATAGTCAGTACTCTATTAATCATCCTGACAATATAGATAACATTATACGACATTTAAAACATACATGTCATGCAATTGATAATACATTAGTACAAGAAAGGCCTATGCCGGCAGGAGAAGAAAGTTTGACTATTCTATTAAATAAACTAGAAAATTACGACAATGGATCTATTTCTCTAATAAATAAGATAAAAACAGTCTCTAATAACTCTAAAGATATGTGTCATAAATATCTTTATTCTTGGGAGAGTAAAAACGAATTATTAGAGACTGCACGTTATATAAACATTAATTTTATTGATTTATATAACGAATTTGCTGATAAATAATTACAAATTTGATCCATTACTTTTATTTAAAGTAATAATTTTGTTAACTAACTTTTTTTGATCTTCATTTAAAAAACTGTACATAGTTTTTTTATTACCTACAGCATTGACGTTTCCATCACTAGATAATTTTTCAACAACTAAGTATGCATTAACTAATTTGTCAGGATGTATTTTGTTTGCAGGGCCTGCAAGAACACTACTAATTGAAAATACACATATAACAGCAACTAAACTTAAACTTTTAAAAATACTCATAATAAATTCCCTATAAATTAAATATGTTCTTGTTACGCTTGCTTTGTCATAATAGATTAAAATAATTAAATATTTTTTAGTTAAGGATAATAAATTGATAAAAGCTCTTATATTTGATGTATTTGGAACAGTTGTAGATTGGAGATCCTCAGTAATTTCAGAATGTCTTACATTAGAAAGAAATACAGGTATATCTGGAGATTGGGAGAAATTAACAGATATGTGGAGACAAAATTATATACCCTCCATGGATAAAGTTAGAAATGGAAATAGACCATGGGTTAATTTAGATACACTTCATAAAGAATCTTTAATTAAAATTTTAGATGAACTAGGGATAATAGGTTTAAAAGACGAAAATATAGAACACCTTAATAAAGCTTGGCATAGATTAAAACCATGGGATGACTCCGTAGAAGGTTTAAATTTACTTAAATCTAAATATTCAATTTCAACCCTATCAAATGGAGGTATTGATTTATTAACAAACATGGCAAAATTACAAAAGTTACCATGGGATAATATTTTTTCTGCAGAAACTTTTATGCATTACAAACCAGACCCTGAAACATATTTAGGAGCAGCAGAAAAACTAAAACTTTTACCTGAAGAAGTAATGCTTGTTGCAGCTCATAATCAAGACTTGTTAGCTGCAAATAAATATGGTCTTAGTACAGCTTTTGTACTAAGAGCTACAGAATACGGAATTAATCAAAACTTTGACCTCAAAGCAGATGAAAAAGTTAATGTTTCTGCTTTAAATTTTGTTGATCTTTTTGAAAAACTTAATTCATATAATAAAAAATAATAGGAGAAATAAATGAAAATTTTTATTGTTGCAACTAGAGATCCAGATAAACCAGCTGAAGATTTTGCTCCATTAATGGATTCAGAAGCAGATTATGCTCTAAAATTATATAAAGAAGGTTTTATTAGAGAAATTTATAGTAGAACTGATGGAAAAGGTGCTTTATGTGTTGTAGAGTCTGAAAATGAAGATATTGCTCTAAAAAAATTATCAGAATTACCACTAGCAAAAGCAGGTCTTTTATCTTTTGAGGTTTATGGAACAACTGCTTATCGTGGTATCATAAGAGGAATTTAATATAAAAAGAGGTTTAAATAAATGCTTAAATTATACCATTGTCCAAACGCTCGATCAATGAGATCATTATGGCTTTTGTATGAGCTAAATATAGATTTTGAACTAATTGAAATGCCTTTTGACCAAAAATATACAAGATCAAAAGAATACTTATCTGTGCATCCTTTAGGTAGAGTTCCCTGTTTAGTTCATGATGAAATAACTCTCTATGAGTCAGGAGCAATATGCCAATATTTATGTGAAGTTTTTGATAAAGAAGATAAACTTGGAAGAAGTATAGGTCATACAGAACATGCCGAATGGTTGCAGTGGCTGCATTATGCTGAGACTGTAGCTGTACACGGTGCCTCTTTAGTACAACAAAATATTATAATTACAGAAGAATTGAGATCTCCTATCGTAATTAAGTTAGAGTCTAGAAGATTAGAGAAAGCTATAGAAGTATTAAATAATCATTTGAATGGTAGAGAATATTTACTTTGTTCTGGTTTTTCTGCAGTTGATACAGCTGTAGGCTACAGTATACATATGGGCAGTATGTTCATAAAAATAGCTGAATATAAAAATGTTGTAAGCTATTATGAAAAAATTAAGAAAAGAGAAGCTTTTCTTAAATCTTTACCAAAAAAAATTAATGATCCACTAGAAAAAATTGAGGTTTAATATGAATATTGATAAAACACCATTAGCACCTAAGCCAGATGCAGATCCAGAAAAAGGAAGAATAACTTCTAATTTAGTTAATGATATTTTTTATATTGGAATTGATCGTCCCACAAAATTAAACGGTTTTACTCCAGAAATGTTTAAACAAATAGCAGAAGCTTATACAGAATATGAAAATAATATGGAAGCTAGATGTGCATTAGTTTTTAGTCATGGCCCACACTTTACGGCAGGAATAGATTTACCAAAAATTGCACCCTATATGAAATCTGGTAATAGAGAATATTTACATCCTAAAAACCTTATAGATCCTCTAGGTCTAAGAGGTCTGATTAGATCTAAGCCAGTTGTATGTGCTGTAAGGGGCATTACGTTTACATATGGTGTAGAGTTATCTTTGGCTTGTGATGTAACTATTGCAGCAAATAACTGTAGGTTTTCGCAGTTGGAAGTACTTAGAGGAATTATGCCTACTGGAGGTGCAACAATTAGATTTGTTCAAAGAGCTGGATGGGGAAATGCAATGAAATATTTACTTTCAGGAACAGAATTTAATAGTGAGGAAGCATTAAAGATGAATATAGTTCAAGAGGTGGTTGAACCCAATAAAGTTTTTAATCGCGCTAAAGAGATAGCAAAAAGCATTTCTGCTGCGGCTCCTCTTGCCGTAAAAGAAACTATAAAAAGTGCTAAACTTGCGTTAGAAAATGGAAGAGAAGCTGCTGTCGCAGAATTTGATAGTGTTCAAGAAATGCTATCATCTAGCAATGACGCTAAAGAAGGAGTTGAAGCTTTTAAAAATAAGAAAACTCCTATTTTTAAAGGAAACTAGGAATACCGCATTTTTACTGTTCCCATACCTTCAAAGTTAGCAGATATAAGAGTATTTGGCTCAGCAAATATTGCTTTATCAAGTGTATTTCCTGTTGTAATTATTTCGCCTGATTTAATAAATTTACCTCTATCAATTAGCTTATTTGCTAGCCAACAAACTGAATTTAAAGGATCATTCAAAACATTACTACCTCTTCCGGAACATGTAAGTTTATTATCAATATAAAGTTCAACTGCCGAATTCAACCTATCATAACTTTGCCAATCAATTAATTTATCACCTTTTACCAATAAAGAATGAACTCCATTATCTGCTATTGTCTCTAATGCCTTAATTTCCCAACCTTTTCCATATCTAGCATCAACAATTTCAATGACAGGAAATATAGATTTTATATGCTTTAATATATTATTTTTATTATATAATTCTCCTATATCAGAGACATTTCCCTCAATTTCAAAACATAATTCAGGCTCAATAATCGGTTTATTCATAAAACTATCAATATTTAGATTAGGACTTAAACTCGTTGTTTCTTTAAACATTACTCCTGAAAAAGGTTCCGTCATTCCTGAAAACTTTTGAGCCATTTTAGTTGTACAACCTACTTTCCAACCTATAGAAGTATAATTAAAACTTTTAACAACTTGCTCCTGAATTAAATACGCTTCACTTACATCTTCAGGCATACTATCGTTTAAATCTGGAATCAGATTATTTTCTTTTCTACATTTAATTAAAATATTTGCTTTTTCTTCTACCATAGAAATTATCCTCTACCTAAGTATGGCTGGGTAATAGGAAGAATAACAGACCCAAGAATATTTACATTTGGCGACATAGTCAGCATAGTGATAGCTAGCTTCCCTAAATCTTCCAATGGAATTAAACCTTCCCTCTCTGATACTTCTTCTCTACCCTTCCATATATTAGTAGCAGCATTTCCAGGATGAATTACGCTTACAGCTATTCCATGATCTCTACCATCCAATGCAAATGCTCTTGTCAAACCTTCAATCGCAAACTTAGTAGCAGTATAAGGTGCATTTTCAGGTCTTCCCATTTGTCCAGAAATACTTCCAATATTTATTATTCTTCCTGATTTTTGATTTACCATAATTTTCATAGCTCCACGTGCACATAAAAATGCGCCGTTAAGATTAACATCTACAACTTTCTTCCACATATCATAGCTCATTTCATAAGATTTTGCTCTAGCAGCCATGCCTGCATTGTTAATAAGAATATCGACTCTACCGTGATTGGTCATAATATCAGCATAAACTTTATTTACTTGTTCTTCTTGAGTTACGTCGCATACCATTATTTCAGTACCAGAACCTAATTCAGTTTGAGCTTCTTTTAATACTTCTTCTTTTCTTCCTACAATTATGACTTTTGCACCTTCTGCGAGCATTGCTTTAGCAATAGCTTTGCCAATACCTGTTCCTCCACCTGTTACTAAGGCAATCTGATCTGATAAATTCATATAAACTCTCCCAAAATAAATTAAATAATACTTTTTTGTATTGATTAATAACTTTATACTAA
>CEUL01068761.1_pt1 | contig 12419 bp, 16 predicted proteins | sample 427021 | NCBI WGS metagenome assembly CEUL01 (sample SAMEA2622800, study PRJEB7988) | marine metagenome | isolation source: saline water (ENVO:00002010), including | reverse complement strand
TTCACCCCCATACAGTTTTATTAGTTCTAAAATTATACTTGAGAATTAGTATATTTGAAATATGAAAATTAATAACAATACTTTTGAATTAAATGAAAAATTAAACTTAATTATTGACTCAAATGATAATGAAGGGCTGATTTTTATACCTAAAGATATACAACTTGATATTGAGATAGAAAACTATTTCGGAAAAATAATGATTAATAAATTATGTATAACAGGTGCTGAGAATGAATTCCAATTAAGAAAATTAAGTATTGGGGATGTTGCTCAAAATATTGATATCAAATTGCTTGATAGATATATCTATAAAATTCTCTCTGACAAATCTGGTTTAGCGTATACACCGTACTCTTTCTTCCCAAATTATGATTTCACGTCTTTTGAGAAAGGAAGAAGGCTCTCCAGTATAGACTGGGCTATGTTTTCATCATTATATGTATTTAGTTGTAATGTGCTTCCTCATTCAATTAAGGTAGAGCTATCTTTAGCTAAACATTTAAGAATCTCCGAAGAAAACTTTAAAAGGTTTTTAAAAAAAATTCCCCAAGACATATTTAGAAAATCTGGAAGTTTAGATTCAAGGGGTGGGGATATCTCCTTAAATGCTGAAAATTTAATCAATGATTATCTCGGAAATGAGAAAGATTCTTTTGAAAATAATCCATTTTTGAAATTTTACTCTGAAGTTGATTTTTCCTGAGCTCTGCTAACCATAGTTAAAACTTTACTAACTTTAATTTCCCAAATTTCTCTGGACTTAAAACCTGCTTGCTCCCAGGTAACATCTTTTTCTCTGCCATAGGGCTTACCAGCATATCTATTAGATAAATAATCTATATGCTCATTGGCGGTTGAGTCTTCAACTATTTTTTCGACAACACCTCTTATTTCCCAACATGTATACATGTCAGTTGGATGAAATATAACAAGTGAAATATTTGGTTCCTGTCTAATATTGTCCGTTTTTTTTCTTCCTTGTTCTGTATTTATAAGAATTTTATTTTCTTTGTAGTCAACCCACATCAGATGATTCTGAATCTCTTTTTCATTAATTTTGGTTGCTAATGCACAAAACGCATTATTATCAATTGCTTGTTTAAGTTTATTTGTTAGTTGCATACAAATTCATTTTAAGTAAAAATTATTAATATGGCGTTTATAAAATTATTCAAATTTGAGGATTCTAATGGAATTCTTAAAAAAGAGTATGAAAAAGGACTCAGAAGAGCTGGAAGAATTTGGAATGTCCTAACTATTCAGTCCCAAACACCTGAAATTTTAAGGGACTCCATGCGTCTTTATAACTCAACTATGTGGGGAAATTCAAAATTATCAAGATTTGATAGAGAACTACTTGCAGTTGTTACATCAATTACAAATGAGTGTGAATACTGAATTCGTGCTCACCTATATGATCTCCGGTCGGAGACAAATGACCAAGAACTAGTTGACCAGATTGCAGAAGACTGGAGAGTTAGCAGACTTAGCGTTAAACAATTTACATTGTGTAATTTTGCAGAAAAACTAACCAAAAAACCTGGAAGTATTAACAACAAAGACTTTATGAATTTAAAAAAGAGCGGCTTTGATGACAAAATTATATCCGAAGCTGTCCAAATTATTTCATATTTTAATTACATAAACAGGGTTGCGGACGGTTTAGGTCTTACTCCTGAAAAATTTATAGACAAAAAAGGCTACAAAATAAATCTTGAAGAATGACTTGCTTTCCCTAATATTTATTACATGAAAATAAATCCAGTATTCTCACTATTTACTGTGTTAACTACAGCTTTTATTGTAGGATTTTCATTATCATCTAGTTTTAAATTTCCATACGAAATAAATCAATCGTCAAACATAATATTAGATTATGATGTAAAACTTAATGAAGAAGAACAAAATCAAAATTTCGCTTCTGAAAATCAAGAAAATGAAGATCTTAATAATTTAAATGAAATATCTAATGATAAAGTCACAGACACTTCTACTACTACCACTACTACTACAATAGCAAAACAAGAAAGCAGTATCTTACCTGAAAGTGATGGTGCAGATCTAAATATTACAACTTTTTCAATTTATCAAAGAAGTGAAGATATTGTTAATAGCAAAACTATATCAGATGTAGATATGGCAAAAGGATGCATTGTGGACGAATTTTTAAGTAATGAGAGCATTTGGTATTACCCCAATGATAAAAAAATGTACTCTAAAAATTCTTTCAATATTTCACTTCAAGTTGAATTTGGACTTAATTTAGATCCAAACTGTCTTTCAAATATGGTTACTAGAGTTTTAAATGATCCAAGAGGCTGGGCAACAATTGAAAACAGATCATTTCAAATAGTTAAAAAGGATGATGCAGATCTTAATATTGTATTTGCTAAGCCAGAAACAGTTGATGATCTGTGTTACCCTCTTCAAACTAATGGCATTTATTCGTGTAGGAATGAAAGGAATGTTGTAATAAATATATTTAGATGGACTTCAGGAGCAAAAGACTTTAAGAATGACTTGAGTACATATCGAATATACCTAATCAATCATGAAGTTGGTCATTATCTAGGGTGGGGACATAGTGATTGTCCATCGGAAATGGCATTAGCTCCTGTAATGATGCAACAATCTAAGTCAACCGAAGGATGTATACCAAATGGTTGGCCAATTTACGAAAGAGTTAAGTTGCTGTACAGTAAACCTTAAATTTTAAATATGATTTTTCTAAGAAACTTTTTCTTCGGAGTTAATACGTGCAATTGTTGATTCATAATTTATCATTTTTGTATTAGGAACAACTCCTCTACTCTTTAACCAGCAGATTGAACTTAAAACAAGCATGACACCGATGAGACCAAAACTAATTGAGTGTGATGGAACTGAGTTTTCAATTCCTCCAAAGAAATTACTTATAGCTAATGAACCAATAAAAAAAGCGTAAAACTTTAATAATATTTTTTGTGCATATATTTCCTGAATATATCTTGCCCAAAGAGCTAACAGAGTAATTGATAGTGATGTAATCCAAACTATTCTGCTTGAATTAAACCATGAAGCAAAGGTTTGAGCTGTATATTCAAGTTTTAACAAAGATGAAACAGTATTTGGTGCTAAAGCAACTGCCACAGTGATTAATCCAGACAATGTTGCAATAACTACGTTTACTGATTTAAAAGTAATAGTTTCTAAATATGTATTTTTTTCCATGACACATTATGTATTAAATACCATGGTTAAACAAGAGTTTTTTTTAAATTAATGGTGCCAGCCAAATTAACTAAATTGTTACTTAATTATTATATTTATTTTTTTTTATTACAACTATTATTTAGAAAAGTTACAATTCAACGGAACTGTCTCCAGATAAAATCTTTTTAATATTTTCAACAGTATCAAGACCTGCCTTTTGCTGTGCTTCAAAAGTTGAAGCCCCAATGTGGGAAGTTGTAATAAAGTTAATATTTTTTAAATTACCATTATATTTAGGCGGCTCATTTGAATAAACGTCAAGAGCTGCTCCAAATATTTTTTTAGATTTGAGCAATTTAATTAAATAATCTTCATCCAATACCCCACCTCTTGATGTATTCACCAAGATTGAATTCTCTTTAAGCAAATCTAATTTTTCTTTTGATATAAGATTTTCGGTTTCTTTATTTTTCACAACATGTATCGTTACAACATCTGAAGTACTTAATAATTCATCTAGTTCTAAATTCTCTTCTGAACCGTTCCAATCTTTTACATAAGGGTCATAAAATGCAATTGACATTCCAAAGCTTTGCATCCTTTTTGATACCAAACGTCCTGCTTTTCCAAACCCAATAATTCCTAATTTTTTGCCAGACAATTCAATGCCTTTAAATTGTTTACGATCCCACTTGCCTTCTTTTACATGATTTTCAGAAAGATTTATCTTCCTGGCTGTATTAATAATTAAAGCAACAGTGAGTTCTGCGACAGAAATTAAATTAGCTGAAGGAGAATTTGTAACTTTTATATTTTTAGATTTTGCAAACTCAACATCAATATTATCTATACCTACACCACACCTTGCAATTATTTTTAAATTCTTTCCTTTTTCAATCAACTCACGCGTTAATTTAGTTTCACTTCTTACTACAACAATATCCACTTCAATGATATTTACGTTTAAATCTTCATCTTTAGAATTTGAAGACGAAATGTCAATACACTTACCAATCGTTTGTAATTCCTTTAGAGCTTTGATGTCTAGCGTATCGCAGATAAGTATTTTCATTATATAATTTTTGATTTCTTTATAGCCATTTTAACAAAGATTAAATAATGGTTACTGAATGTAATCTAACTCTTTTAATTTATTTTCTAGTTCTACATCTGATGGCTCTACCAAAAAAGTACCGTCTTCAAAAACAATAGTAGGTATCCTTCTTTGATTTACTTGCAATGATTTAATGTATTCATTTGCTTCTTCATTTATATCAACATTAATTTCATTAAAGTTGATATTGTATTTGTTTAAAAGTGCTTTAGACCTTACACAGTCTCCACACCAATCAGTTGTATAAAAATCCAGTTTCATTTTTAAGAATTACCCTGTAATGGATCTAACAATAAAGTTAAGATATCATTTATTCCTGATAAACTTGCAAATGCTGACTCAAGAGAAATTACAGTATCAATTGCTACCTCAAGTTTTGGTAGTAAATTTTGGATTTCTGATATCACTATCAAGGCGTTGTCAACTTCAACTGATAATGCTTGTAGTTCTGTATAAAGAAAAAATCCAGCTCCAATAAAAACAGTAAGTAAAACAATTTGAAAAAAAAGGATTAATTTTAACAAATTAAACTAATGCTGATACTTTTTCTTTTATGATTTCTTTTGGCTGAACACCCACGAATCGTTCTTTTACTTCTCCGCCTTTTAACATAACAACTGTTGGAACACCCATAACACCATTTGCACCAGCTATTTCAGGGTGTTGGTCAACGTCGAGTTTAACAAATTCTACACCTTCTAATTCACTAGAAAGCTCTTCTAAAATTGGGCTTAAAACTTTACAAGGTCCACACCATGTAGCATGAAAATCAATTACAACTGGTGCTTCAGAAGTCAATAACTCGTTGTACTCTTCTGCATTTATATCTTTCATATATCTCCTTATTTGCTTCTTTATTTTATAACCTTTCAATTTATACAAGTAACTTAATGAGATAAATAAATCCCTTAAAATCTTTATAATTAAAATCATGAATAATGTATTAGTCTCGCCTCACTATCTGTCAACCGACCTTGGTTCAAAAGTGTTTAAAAAAGGTGGGAATGCAATTGATGTAGCAATAGTAACAAATCTTGTTCAAGGAATTGTTGCACCTGAAACTTGTGGAATCGGAGGAGATTTATTTGCACTTATTTGGATACCGGGAAAAAGTAAACCAAAATTTTTAGATGCCTCTGGGTATTCAGGAAGTTTAGTAGACCCAGAAATACTCACAAATTTTAGCGATATACCTCTAAATCATCCATTATCAGTTACTGTTCCTGGTGCTGTTGCAGGATGGAATGAATTAAGTAATAAATTCGGCAAGCTTCCAATTAATGATATTTTAGATATTGGAATTAACCTTTGCCATGAGGGATTTCATGTAAGTGAAGAATTATTTAATTCGCTATACACTCATAGAAAAGAATTAAGTGGACAAAATTCTGGTTATTCATTTTACAGAAATGATATACCATTTAGTCCAGATACATTAATCAGACGTCCTCAACTTGGAAAAACGCTTGAATTACTAAAAATAAATGGACTTGAATATTTTTATAATAGTGAAATATCTCAAGAAATTTCACAATCTGTTAAAGGTTATATTACTCAAGAAGACTTGTCTAATTACAAAGCTGTTTGGAGAGAACCATTGCATCAAAGAATTTATGGGTACGATGGATGGACTTCGCCTCCAAGCACACAAGGATATCTAACTTTAAGTACTTTGAAAGGGCATGAAATGTTAAATAATAAAGAAGACTCTCTTCATGCATTAATAGAATCCTACAGAATTTTTGCAGCGGATAGAGACAATATAACGTTTGATTATTTAGGAAATGATCAAAATTTTATTGGTACAGAAGATGCATATATAAGGAATAAAATAGAATCGTTCGACAAAAATATTGCCGGTAAATATAATTCTCCAAATCCTCATGGCGGAGGAACAGCATATATGAATGCAGTTGATGAAAATGGGTTGGGCATTTCATTGATTCAATCTAACTTTTATGGTATTGGGAGTAGAATTGGTGTCGGAAATTATGGATTTTTTCTACATAATCGTGGTTGTGGATTTAATCTTTTAAAAAATCATCCAAACATTCTAAGCCCAAACAAAAAGCCATTACATACTTTGTCACCCACTATATGGTCAAAAAATGGTTCGCTTGAGTTTATTATTGGTACTCGAGGTGGTCGATATCAGCCACAATTACTCGCTCAAAATATACTTCCATATATTCTTGGTGAAAACAGATTTGAAGAGATAATTAAAAAACCTAGGTGGGCAATTGAGTTCTTTGGCTCAAATAGTATTTCAAAAATAAAATTTGAATTTATTGAGGACGACATTAAAAAGTCATTAATTGATAAAGGGCATGATATCTCAGTTGAAAATAAACTTATTAGTGGATATGGTCCAATTTCAATAATTTATAAAAATTCTAATAAAGAATTTATTGGAGTACCAGATATCAGAGTTGGTACTGAAAAAGCATTTAATAATTCCTAATTTCTTTAGTGTGTTCTTTCTTTAGAATTTTTTTTCTCTTATCGAAGTCTTTTTTACCTTTACCTAATGCCAGTTCAATTTTTATGAACCCATTTTTTTCATAAACCTTAGTAGCAATTAACGTAAAGCCTTTTTGTGATAAAAGACCAATTAATTTTTTAATTTCACCTTTGTGTAATAGTAATTTTCTTTGGGACTTTGGGTTGTAATTTACATTATCAGAATATTTGTAGGGCTCAATATTCATTTCCATAATATAAATCTCTTCTTTTTCAATAATTGCAAAGGCATCCACTATCGAGACTCCACCACTACGTACGCTTTTTGTTTCAGGTCCAGAAAGTACAACACCAGCTTCATAGAATTCATGGAACTCATACGAGTTTTTTGCTTTGCGATTTTCTGCAAATACTTTCATTAACTCAACAAACAATAAGGATTTATTCTACCCCTTGAAGTTGGATCTAGATATGGCAGAGAGCAGCTAACAGAACTTGGATTTTTAAGCCTGACTTCAAAGTGTAAATGGGGACCAGTTGAACGTCCTGTAGTTCCTATGGTACCTATCTGATCACCAGTTACTACTGTTTGGCCGACATTAACAAGAATTTTATCCATGTGAAAATACAATGTTGTCATTCCACCACCATGATCAATAAATACAGTTCTACCTGCAAGGCCATAGTATCGTGCGAGTATCACGACTCCACCTGCAGCAGCCTTTACTGGGGTGCCTCTTGAAGCAGCTATGTCTATTGCGCCATGAAAACTTGTTGTGCCACCAAGCCTCCTCCATTTATAGCCACTAGAAACATATCCCGTTGTTACTGGCCAAGATAACTTATTAGGGGCAACTCCTCCAGAACTACTCAAACGATCTATATCTGCTTGAATAGCATCTTCTAATTTTTCTAAATCAGCATGTTCTTTATCTAATTTTTCAAGCTCTTTATTTGCTTGATTTAGTAAATTTTGTGCATTTTGTCTTGCACGAAGAACTTGAGCTTTTTTAGATTCAACAAGTTTTTTTTCTCGTTCTACAGCTTGTTTTTTTTCTTCAATTTCTTCTGCAAATTCCTCTGCTTCTATAGAAATTTCATTTTTTCTTTCTTCTTCGTTTTGTAGATTAGAAACTATTTCAACTCTTTCATCTTCCCTTTGTGTCAAAAATTCTGTCTGACTTGATGCTAATGACTCTAATGCATTTAATTGTTCAACAATAGCATAAGCAGAGTCTACAACTGTAGATGCATATCCAAGAGCTACTAAAAAATTTGATAATTCGTTCAACTCTATGAAAAGCGCTGTAGTAGGACTCATAACACCATTTATATATAAACTTACTGCTTGTTCTTGTAAGCTTTCGTCCGCTAAAAGTAAATTTTTTTGTGTTTCTAACAATTCATTTGAAACATTTGAAATCTCATTTTTAATTTTTCCAAGCTTTATTTGTTCATTAATTATATTCTCCTGAACTGCAACCAAGTCATCAAGGGTAAAATCATAATTTTCAAGAGCTTTCTGAAGTTCTCTTTCAACAACAGCAACTCTTCTTTGTACCTCAGCCAACTCACTATTAACCTGAGCTAAATCTCTATCATTAGCTATTATTGCTTTTTCTAAATCTGTTCTTTCTCCTTCATATTTACTTATTTGATCAGCAATTGCTTGAAGTTGCTTTTCAACTTCAATTAACCTATCTTCTGCTGTTATTGCATTTAACTCATTTGGAAATATAAAAGATGTAAGAAAAAAAATTGGAATAATGAAAATTGTAATTTTTTTAATCATTGAGTGCTCTTCTTATTCCAACGAATGATGCAAATAATCCAAATATTAGTGAAAACATCAAAAGTGAAAGTGTTAATAATATTAAATAATCATCAGCGATTGTTATGTCAAAAATACTTTCAGAAACTATTGAGCTTTTAGAATATTCAATTAAAGCCCAGCCGAAACCAACTGCAATGCTTGTGCCAATTAATGATTCGATTACAGCCTCAAATATAAATGGCAGACGAATATAAGTAGATGAAGCACCAATGAGTCTCATAATTTTTATTTCTTTTTTCTTAGAATATGCAGCCAACCTTAGAGTATTAATGATCAATATAAATGCAGCAAAACCAATTAACAATGCAAAAGCAGAAGCTGAAATGACTAGCGTATCAGTAAGGCTTAAAAGTCTCTCAATTGCTTCCCCAGATGTTCTTATTTCTTTTACTGCTGGATTTCCATCAAGCCTTTCAATTATTAACTTATAATTTGAAGGGTCATTCAAATTTATTCTTAATGAGGATGGTAATATTTCATAATCAACCTCAGCAAGCAATTCTGGTTGGTCCTTGAACAAAACTTTAAATTCTTCTTCGGCTTCAGATTTAGAAAAATATTCCACAGTTCTAACTTCTGGATAACTCTCTAAGGATTCTTCTAATTGTTTATGAGCAGTTGTTGTAACTCTATCATCAAGAAAAACAACAACATGGACACCATTTTGCCAACGTACAGTATTGTTTTCTACAATTGATCTTGCAGATAAAGTTGTAAAAACAAGAAAACTTGAAATTAACACAGCAATAATAGTTGCGAATACAAGAAGTGGAGATCGTCTCATATTTAAAAAGGTATTTTTAAGAACATATGAAAATTTACTCACGATTACCTCACTATGTAACTTCCATTTGATTCATCACGAGTTAATTTACCATCTGTAAGTTCGATAACTCTCTTCTTTCTTCTGTTAACAATTGTCGAATCATGAGTTGCCATTATTACAGTGGTACCTGCCCTATTTATCTTTTCTAAAAGTGATAGAATTTGAATGCTTAGGTCCGGATCCAAGTTCCCAGTAGGCTCATCACATAAGAGCACTACAGGATTGTTTGCTAATGCTCTAGCTATACTGACTCTAGTTTGCTCACCACCAGATAATTGACCTGGATATTTGAATGCATTTTCATTTAACTCAACTAAATCTAAAAGTGTGTTTGTTTTCGTATCAATCTCCTCAGGAAGGCCACCCATCACTTCTAATGCAAATGATATATTTTCATATGTGTTTCTATTTTCTAACAATTGAGGTTCTTGAGTCACAATTCCTATTTTTCTTCTTAATAAAGGTATTTTCCATTTAGGTAATTTAGTAACATCAATATTTGCGACCTCAATTTCTCCTTTTGTCGCAATATATTCTTTATACAATAATTTTAAGAACGATGACTTACCACTGCCAGAGTGTCCAACCAAATATATAAATTCTCCTTCTTGAACTTGTGTTGATACATTAGAAATAGCTACACTTCCACCCTGAAAAACTAAAGAAACATTTTTTAAACTAATCATTTATTCCCTGTCTTCGCCATTTTAGATACTCTTTTATAAATATGGAAATATCACCATCAAGAACATTTGCAACATTGCCAACTTCAGTGTTGCCCCTAGCATCTTTCACTTGTTGATAGGGTTGTAATACATATGATCTAATCTGTCGACCCCAACCAGCCTCATGTTGATCTCCTCTTATATCATTAATTTTAAGAAGTTCTTCTTCTTTTTGCCTAAGAATTAGTTTTGTCTTTAATAACTCCATGGCTCTAGTTTTATTTTGTAATTGTGATCTTTCAGCTTGGCAAGCAACTACAATACCGGATTCAATATGTGTTATTCTTACTGCTGAATCAGTTGTATTTACATGTTGACCGCCAGCTCCAGACGATCTATACACATCTACTCTAATTTCATCATCTTGAATTACAATTTCTTCATTATGTTCAATTAGCGGAACAACATCTACACCCGCAAAACTAGTATGTCTTCTTTTATTACTATCAAAGGGGCTTATCCTTACAAGCCTATGGACACCTCTTTCGCTTTCCAAAGTTGCATACGCTCTATATGAATCTACTCTGATAGAAGCAGATTTTATCCCTGCTTCCTCACCTTGTGAAATTTCTTCAATTTGATATTTCATATCTTGACTGGATAAAAATCTGGTATACATTCTAAATAACATCTCAGCCCAATCGTGAGCATCAACCCCACCAGCACCAGCATTAATTGTTATCACAGCATTTAAATCATCATATTCTCCAAAAAATAGAGCTTCATTCTCAATCTCCTCAATCATTTCTTCAAAATTATTTATTTCTTCCAAAAAATCATTTTCATTTAAATTATCTTCACCTGTAATTTCAATTAATTCTTTAATGTCAGATAAGTTTGTTTCTAAATTTTCTAGAGAAGAAATCAATTTTTCTATTGTTGAAGCTTCAATAGATACTTTTTGTGCACGTTGGGGGTTATTCCAAAAATCTTTATCATTTATTTCAATATTTAAATCTTTTAACTTTTTTACTTTATTTTCAAAGTCAAAGATACTCCTTGGCAGAAGCAAGCCGTTCATTAAATAAAGATATTTTTTTTAGGATTTCTTTATACATTTATCAACCAATCCACATTTTTTATATTTTTTTCCTGAACCGCAATAACAAGGGTCATTTCTACCTATTTTATCTTTTGTAATAACCTCTTCTTTTACATTATCATCAATATTTTTTTCTTTTTGAACAATTAAAGTTTTATCAAAATTTAATAAGATTCTTATTACTGAAAATTTTACATTATTAATTAATTCCTCAAAAAGATCATATCCCTCATTTTGATATTCAACTAACGGATCTCTTTGTCCCATTGCTCTCAAGCCTATCCCTGATCGTAGATAATCCATTTCAGATAAATGGTCTTTCCAAGACTGATCAATAAATGAGAGAGCTGAACCCCTTGCCAGATTCCAAAAGTTATCACTATCCTGTTTTTCTTTCTCATTAAAAAGATTTTCTAACTCCCTGTAAATGTCCAAATCATCATTTATCTGTAAATTATTAAGAAAATTACTTCTCGCTGAATCACTTAATAGTTCGCTTAACTCGTTTTCAACAAGTTCACTAAAATGCTCTAGATTTTCATAGGTCTTTTTATATGAATCAATATTGTTTGCAACGTTTTCTATTACATCTGATAGCCAGCCTTCAATTAATCCAGTAATATTTTCAGAGCGCAGCAACTCTCTTCGCCATTTATAAATGACATCTCTTTGCTGATTAAGAACTTGATCAAACTTTAATACATTTTTTCTTATTTCAAAATTTAATGATTCAACTTGAGCTTGTGCTCTTTCAATACTTTTTGTGACCATTGATTGCTCAATTCTCTCATCGTCAGGTAAATTGAGTTTAGTCATTATTGATTCAATTCTTTCACCTTGAAATCTACGCATAAGTTCATCTTGTAAGGAAATATAAAATCTTGACTCACCAGGATCCCCTTGTCTTCCAGACCTACCTCGTAACTGATTATCAATCCTTCTTGATTCGTGCCTTTCCGTTCCAAGAACATAAAGACCTCCAAGAGACAATACTTTTTCTTTTTCAATTTCTACATTTTCTTCAAGTTCTGAAATTTTAGATTCGAGATAGTTTGGATTATCTTGCTCCTTATCGTTTATTTGGAATTGTAGTGCCATCTCCTCGGCATTACCTCCAAGCTTTATATCTACTCCTCTACCAGCCATGTTTGTTGCCACTGTTACAGCACCTAGCTTTCCTGCTTGAGCAATAATATTGGCTTCTTGTTCATGATTTTTTGCAT
>CEUL01150231.1_pt1 | contig 12422 bp, 11 predicted proteins | sample 427021 | NCBI WGS metagenome assembly CEUL01 (sample SAMEA2622800, study PRJEB7988) | marine metagenome | isolation source: saline water (ENVO:00002010), including | reverse complement strand
GATGTGGATGTAATAATGGCTTGGGAAGCTGTTAAATCGGTGCCGAATTCTGTCTTGGTGGATGTACGGACGGCTGCTGAGTGGAACTTTGTCGGCGTTCCCGACCTCTCTTCTATAGAAAAACAACCAGTTTTAGTTGAGTGGCAGGTTTTTCCGACGATGGATGTAAATGGCGCGTTTGTCGATTCTGTCGCTGAGGCAACGCCTGATAAATCTGCACCGATTTATTTTCTTTGCCGCTCGGGCGCCCGCTCCAAGTCTGCCGCCATAGCGATGACGCAGGTTGGTTATGAGGAGTGCTTCAATATTATACCGGGCTTCGAGGGTCCTCATGATACCGATCAGCATCGAGGTCTGACAGACGGTTGGAAGGCGCGTGGCTTGCCTTGGGTACAGGGGTAGGTCATGGCGAGTCATAAACTCACGCAGGAAATCACCGCCCGCTGGACGCGTGTTCGTGGCGTGCTGCGTGCCGAGGTTGGTGACTCTGCCTACAAAAGCTGGTTGAAACCGCTCGGCTTGGTCGATTTTTCAGAAGGGGTAGTAAAGCTCTCGGTTCCCACCCGGTTTATGCGGGATTGGATAGCCAACCATTACGGCACTCGGATATCCGAATTATGGTGCGAGGGTAATTCACCTGTGATCGACGTGGAAATTTTCGTACTCTCGGAGGCCGAGGATTCCCGGACGCATGATACGCCAAAGGCGCCATCCGAAACCGCGGTTAGTGCGGCGGTAGGTGCGCGCGTGTCGCCTGATCGCGTCGAGGGAGACGTAAGTGCCGCGTTAGATCCCCGGTTTAAGTTCGAGAACTTCGTGGTCGGCAAGCCAAACGAACTCGCCTACGCAGCAGCGCGCCGAGTTGCAGATGCCGAAACGGCCACTTATAATCCGCTTTTCCTCTATGGCGGTGTCGGTTTGGGCAAAACCCACCTCATGCACGCCATTGCATGGCACATTCGTGAACATCAACCGGGTCGTAAGGTGGTCTATCTGTCGGCTGAAAAGTTCATGTACCATTTCATTCGTGCTCTGCGTTTTCAAGACACAATGGCTTTCAAGGAACGCTTCCGCTCGGTCGACGTTCTGATGATCGATGACGTCCAGTTCATCAATGGAAAGGAGTCTACCCAAGAAGAATTCTTCCATACTTTCAATGACCTGGTGGATAATAATCGTCAGGTTGTGGTGTCGGCAGATAAGTCCCCGTCGGATTTGGAGGGCATGGAAGAACGGCTGCGGTCGCGTCTTGGTTGGGGGCTAGTGGCTGATATCCATGCCACCACTTACGAGCTTCGGCTTGGGATCCTGCAGTCCAAGAAAGATGAAATTGGAGCGATTGTGCCCGATAAGGTGTTAGAATTTCTCGCCCACAAGATAACGTCCAGCGTTCGTGAGCTTGAAGGCGCCCTGAACCGTGTCGCGGCGCACGCATCGCTTATCGGTCGCGATATCACGCTGGAAACCTGCCAAGAGGTCCTGCATGATTTATTGCGCGCAAGTGATCGCCGCATTTCTATCGAAGAAATACAGAAACGCGTTGCTGAACATTTCAATATCCGGCTTGCCGATATGCATTCGGCACGACGTTCTCGGGCGATCGCCCGGCCGCGCCAAGTAGCGATGTATTTGGCCAAGCAACTCACTTCTCGGTCGTTGCCAGAAATCGGGCGCAAGTTTGGTGGACGTGACCACACGACTGTGATGCACGCTGTCAAGAAGGTCGAGGAACTGAGAACAAACGATACGACTTTTGCGGAGGATGTCGACCTTCTGAGGCGCATGCTAGAAGGCTAATTTGAAGTCTTGTTAGGCCACGACGGCAGTCTAGAACAGTCAGGTATCTTCACGTTCAGGGTCTGAATAGGCATATTGATTCGCGCTTTGTTCATCGCATTTTCAGATATCTTGTAAGCCCCTGATAAAGCTTGCCTTTTAAGCGCAAGCGGAACGACTGCATTCTCCGAGTTTTCTTGGGATTTCAAGGGCTTGTGGTATAGTTTGCGATGGTTTCCAAGCTTCCCTGAAGCTGCGGGGCCCGCGAGGGCTTTCGGATTAGGCGGCAAGGGAACCTCCAGTTGGCCCCAACAAGAGCGAGAGCCGATTTAAAGTCATGCAATTCACTATTGAACGCAGTACTCTACTGAAGTCCCTAACGCACGTTCAGGGGGTCGTTGAAAGAAGAACCACTATTCCCATATTGTCAAACGTTCTCTTGCAGGCAAATGGTGGCAAGCTTGGCCTGACTGCGACAGATATGGATCTCGCAATTATCGAGGGCGTGCCCGCGGATGTCCAGCAGGACGGATCGACGACGGTGCCAGCGCATACGCTTTACGATATCGTCCGCAAGCTACCCGAGGGATCGCAAGTAGAGGTAGCTGCCGGTGGTGAGCAGGGTCAGCTTGAAATTCGGTCCGGGCGTTCCAAACTAAGCCTGACAACGTTGCCAAGCGAAGATTTCCCAGTGATGTCCGACGGCGACCTACCGCACCAATTTACAGTGGCGGCTAGCTTACTACGTCGTTTAATTGACCGTACACGGTTTGCCATGTCGACTGAAGAAACTCGATATTATCTTAACGGCCTATATTTTCATGCTACTGATGCGAGTGGTACTGAGGTACTCAGGATTGTTTCGACAGACGGTCATCGTCTGGCTCGGGTAGAGGTGGCGCTTCCCGAAGGCGCCGCCGGTATGCCGGGTATAATAGTGCCGCGTAAGGCGGTGGGCGAGATATACAAGCTAATCGAAGAAGTTGAGGAAAATATCGAAATCTCTCTGTCAGAGACGAAAATCCGTTTCGCGTTTGGTGAGGCAGTGTTGACGTCCAAGCTAATCGACGGGACTTTTCCAGACTATGATCGTGTAATTCCATTTGGCAACGACAAGACGTTGGAGGTAAAGCGCGCTGAATTTGTTAAGGCGGTCGACCTGGTGTCTACGATTTCAACGGAGAAATCGCGGGCAATAAAACTCTCTCTTGAAGATGGTAATCTTGTGCTTACCGCCACCAGCCCGGAGGCTGGAAGCGCCCGTGAGGAACTAGACGTGGATTACAGCGATGGTCCATTGGAGATCGGGTTCAACTCCAAATATCTACTAGATATTACCCAACAGATCGAGGGCGACGATGCAAAATTCGTACTTTCCGACGGGGCATCGCCAACGCTAGTTCAGGATATGGGCGATACAAGCGCGTTGTATGTCCTGATGCCCATGCGGGTCTGAGACGCTGGTCCAGCTTTTGCAGAATGCCCTGGCAAATTCTCCCGATCATACCGCCACTCTGGAACGTTGCGCGGTCCTTCGATTGGGGCTGACTGATTTCAGGTCTTATGCGCAGTTGCGACTGGATGTAGATGCGCGACCGGTGGTACTAACCGGTGCTAACGGTGCGGGTAAAACCAATCTGCTAGAGGCGATTTCCTTCCTCGTGCCAGGACGGGGCCTGAGACGAGCACGGATGCCGGATGTAACGCGGACCGACGCGAGACCTAATATCGTGCCTGGTGCGCTCCGTTGGGCGGTAGCATCGAGCCTCGGAACGGCGGGCGGCACGGTTAAAATCGGTACTGGATTTGAAATGTTGGGAGTTGATGAGGGTGGTGGGCGCAGAGTAGTTCGTATTAATGGGACTAGGGTACGTAGTCAGGCGGTATTAGGTGAGGTTCTCGCCGCGGTCTGGTTAGTGCCAGAAATGGATCGACTCTTTATGGACTCAGCCGGCGTACGCCGGCGGTTTCTTGATAGGCTGACCGCTGCGTTTGACTCAGCGCATACCACCCGCCTTAGCGACTACAAGCGGGCCATGCGGGAACGGACCCGGCTTCTGCGTGAAGACCGGGCTGGTTTTCGTAATGTGGACATGGCTTGGATTTCGGTTTTGGAGCAGCGAATGGCTGAGAGCGGGGTCGCGTTGGCAGCAGCGCGCCGAGATTTTGTGAAAAAGCTTAGAGCAGCATTTGAGCTTGTGGTCACTCCTTTCCCATCAGTGGGAATTACTCTCATCGGTGATGTAGAAAATTGGCTTGATCAGGGAGCCGCGCTTGAGACGGAAGATAAATTCCGTACTCTTCTTATGGAATCCCGGTCGGCTGACCGTGAAGCTGGTCGCGCGTTGATTGGACCTCACCTTTCAGATATCGACGTGGTCCATCTTTCAAAAAACCGCCGGGCGGCAGAGTGTTCTACCGGTGAGCAAAAGGCACTACTCATTAGTATTGTACTAGCGCATGCTCGCCTTGTCTCGCTCAACCGGGGCGTTACACCCTTGATCCTTATGGATGAAATAGTTGCGCATCTTGATGCGTCACGGCGTGTCGCGCTATTCGATGAAATTTGTGCCGTTGGCGCGCAAGCCTGGCTGACTGGCACAGATAAAGCCCTGTTCGATGATTTAGGCGACCGGGCCCAATACTTCTGTGTTGAGAATGCCCACGTGCATATAGTTTGAGGATCGCATGACGCCACCTGCAGATACACCGCCCCCTAAAACCGGTGAAACGGAAATCAGTGATGCCGGATACGGAGCCGACTCAATTCAGGTCCTGCGTGGCTTGGAAGCGGTGAGAAAGCGGCCGGGTATGTATATCGGCGACACCGACGACGGATCAGGCCTCCATCATATGGTATATGAAGTCGTCGATAATGCCATCGATGAAGCACTGGCTGGTCATTGCTCGGAGGTAACTGTAACGCTTAACGGCGATGGATCGGCGATGATAACCGATGATGGTCGGGGTATTCCGGTAGAAATCCACGAGGAAGAGGGTGTCTCGGCCGCCGAGGTCATAATGACTCAGCTCCATGCGGGCGGGAAATTTGATCAGAATTCCTATAAGGTCTCTGGGGGATTGCACGGTGTCGGTGTTTCAGTCGTCAATGCCCTATCTGAGTGGCTGGAGTTACGTGTCTGGCGTGATGACAAAGAACACTTGATGCGCTTCAGGAATGGCGAGGCTGACGGTCCGTTGGAGGTCGTTGGGGAAGCCAACGGTAAGAAGGGTACCTCGGTCACGTTCATGCCCTCCGCAGAGACTTTCTCTATGGTCGAGTTTAACCTGTCGACACTAGAGCACAGATTGCGCGAACTGGCCTTTTTGAATTCGGGTGTTCGCCTAGTGCTAACGGATGCACGCGGAGTGGAGCCCAATTCGGTGGAGTTGGAATACGAGGGTGGGATCGAGGCTTTCGTGCAACACCTCGACCGTGGCAAGACACCGTTAATCGAGTCCCCGATCGTGATTACTGGCGAACAGGACGGCGTCAGCGTCGATATGGCGCTGGAGTGGGCGGATAGTTATCATGAGACCACGTTGTGCTTCACCAATACTATTCCCCAATCTGATGGGGGCACACATCTGGCGGGTTTCCGGGCGGCACTTACACGGACTGTAAACGGCTACGCCAACGAGAGTGGTTTGGCCAAAAAGGCGAAGGTATCACTTTCAGGTGACGACGCTCGCGAGGGGTTGACCTGCGTTATGTCGATAAAGGTGCCGGATCCGAAGTTCTCGTCCCAGACCAAGGATAAGCTGGTATCATCAGAGGTTCGTCCTATCGTTGAGAGCGTCGCAAGCGAGAAAATTGGTGAGTGGTTCGAGGAGCACCCCAATGACGCCAAGCGCGTCGTTGGAAAGGTGATCGAAGCAGCTGTGGCGCGGGATGCGGCGCGGAAGGCACGAGATCTAACGCGACGCAAAGGCGCCCTCGATATTTCGTCACTTCCGGGCAAGCTTGCGGACTGTCAAGAAAGGGATCCCGCGAGCTCCGAACTATTCATTGTAGAGGGCGACTCTGCAGGCGGATCTGCCAAACAGGCTCGAAACCGTAAAAACCAAGCCGTCTTACCACTGCGTGGCAAGATCCTTAATGTCGAGCGCGCCAGGTTTGATAAGGTTCTATCCTCGGTCGAGTTAGGCACATTAATTACCGCGCTCGGTGCTGGTATAGGGGCCGAAGACTTCAATATCGAGAAAGCGCGTTATCATAAAATCATCATAATGACCGATGCCGATGTCGATGGTAGCCACATTCGAACGTTATTGCTTACATTTTTCTATAGGCAGATGCCGGAAATAATAGAGCGCGGATATCTCTATATCGCGCAACCGCCACTTTATCGGGCGAAAAAGGGTGAGAGCGAAACATATCTTAAAGATGACCCGGAAATGGAGGAATACCTAATCCGTGCTGGTATTCGGGATGCTGTGATGACCATTAGCGATGGCGCTCAAATCGCTGGTGATGACCTTTATGATCGCGTCAAACAGGCACAGCGAGCAAAACGGCTTCTCCACCCTATGTCTTCTAAGCTTACCAATGAAGAGGTCGCAGAGCAGGCAGCGGTATTAGGGGCGTTCAATCAGGTGTTGTTAGATTCTGATGAACAGTCACGTCTCGTTGCGGATGCGTTGGCCAGACGACTTGATGGGCTCTCGGACTCTGCAGATAGGGGTTGGGTAGCAGAGATGATTGAGGGCGGAGGCATCGCGTTCCTGCGCACCCGCCGCGGTGTGACGGAAAGGCAGGTCATCGACGGTGCATTGCTTCGATCGAGCGAGGCAAGGCGCTTGGACGAAATGGCGTCTGACTTCCAGCTTCTCTACGCTCGGCCGGCAACCTTGACGGCGCGGGGCTCAGAACAACGGGTCACCGGTCCAGTAGAGTTATTCGATTCGGTACTGAATCTTGGTCGCAAAGGCATAAGTTTCCAGCGCTACAAAGGCTTGGGCGAGATGAATCCCGAACAGCTCTGGGAAACGACATTAGACCCCAATGTGCGGACGCTATTGAAGGTGCGAATCGAACATGGCGACCGGGCGGAGGATGTCTTCTCGACCCTAATGGGCGATGTTGTTGAACCGCGTCGTGAATTCATCCAAGATAATGCCCTCAAGGTCGTCAATCTAGACGTTTAGCTAGTCGTCGATATCAGCAATCCTGTCAAAACTCGCGCCAAATGCGGCGCATACAAGTACATCCTTCAACTCGGGTGCAATTCTACGATAGAAACGCCGCGCTGGCCGGTTACCCTTCAAGACCGACCAAAAAATCCAGCGCGCTCCGTCCTCTCGGCTCCGGCGGGCAACCCCAGTTATCAATGCGGTGCCAATTCCACCGCGCCGGCGGGACTCACAAACGTAAAGATCTGCGAGGTAGATCCCACGCGTGGCGCTGTCAGTATCGTAGCCCGAATAATAGACGGCATAGCCAGCAGGTATGCCTTCTACGATCGCAACCATAGTTTTGAAGGCGGGGTCGTCCCCAAATCCGTCGCGCAGGAACGCATCGGCCGAAAATCGCGAGATGCGTCCGCCATCCGATATGCTGAGGGCTCGCGCCATTTCTGCAATGCTGTTTGCATCTCCTCGTCTTGCCGGCCGAACGTCAATCGAAGTTGGGGGCTTTACCATTTCCAGTTACGGGCGCCTTTTTGTTGCCATAATAATGGGGTCGATTGATGCAGTTTCTAACTTACTACATATAACAGCATGACCGACGGAAAACGTAAAATACCGAGGCAGACCCAAAAAACTGACCGAAAGGTGGCTGACAGAATTCCAAACCGAGGCACCGGGGGCCGGGGGTCTGCCTTATCAGTGCAAAATACCAAGGCGGTAGCAAAAAGTCCGGGCGGAAGATGGATAGCCGTTCGCCTATTTAAATGGTCTTTGGTTTGTTCAATCTGGGGGTGCCTAGCATTGGCTATACTTGTTGCGTGGTATGCTTGGGATCTACCCGACATTGGAAATCTTTCGGCACCAACACGAAGTGTAAGTATCACCATTACCGATTCCGGCGGACGCGACATCGCAACCTATGGTGACTTGTATGGTGAGCCGCTTCGGCTCGCCGACGTACCGCCATACCTTGTTCAAGCGATCATTGCGACCGAGGACCGCCGGTTTTTTTCTCACAGCGGTTTCGATCCCGTGGCATTGGTGCGTGCCCTTGTTGTCAATCTCCGCGCTGGCCGGGTGCAACAGGGTGGTAGTACCCTGACCCAGCAACTCGCCAAGAATATCTTCCTGAAACCCGATCGGACCTTGCGGAGAAAAGTGCAGGAGCTATTGCTGGCGTTTTGGTTGGAAGCTAATTTTTCTAAGGAACAAATCTTTACTCTTTACATTAATCGTGTGTATCTCGGCGCCGGAACCTATGGCGTGGATGCCGCTGCGCGTCGATATTTCTCTATATCTGCAAGATCTGTCTCGCTTCACCAAGCCGCGGTCATCGCTGGCTTGCTTAAGGCACCGTCGCGCTATTCACCTCTCCGTAGCGTTAAAGCTGCCGAAGATCGCGCAAATGTGGTTCTTCGAATGATGGTCAGATCTGGTTTCTTGGATAAAAAGACAGCGCAAGAGGTCGGTACGCGCCGGTTGACGGTGGTTAGCCACTCGGGACGCCGGCGCACGGCACGCTATTTTTCTGACTGGGCACTAGAACGAGTCAATAGTTTTATCGGCCGAGCGGAGAATGACCTGATTGTCCATACTACGATGGATGCTCGTTCTCAGAAAATAGCGCAATCCCGACTAGAGGCCGTACTGAAACGCCAAGGAAAAAAACGAAATATTAGCCAAGCAGCGTTAGTATCGATGTCGCAATCTGGTGCGGTCCGGGCTTTAGTAGGCGGACGCGATTATTCATCTAGTCAGTATAATCGTGCATCGCAGTCCAGACGTCAGCCTGGGTCCGCGTTTAAGGTTTTTGTATATCTCGCTGCAATAGAGAGCGGCATGTCGCCGCAGGATACGCTGATAGACGGACCGTTGAAAATCGGGAAATGGAATCCCCGGAATTACGGCGGTGGCTACGAGGGAGTGGTAACGATAAAAGATGCTCTTTTAAGATCGATTAATACCGTTGCTATAAAAATATCTGAGAAAGTGGGTCGCCAGAAGGTCATCAATATGGCACGACGGCTCGGAATCACGTCGCCATTGAAGTCACATCCCAGTTTAGCTCTTGGCGCTAGCGAGGTGTCATTATTAGAGCTAACAGCTGCCTATGGTGTGATAGCGAATGGCGGGATCGCGGTATGGCCGCACGCGATTACTGAAATCCGGACTCGCAGTGGTGAGGTTCTTTATCGACGAATGGACGGGGCCGCAGCGCAGGTGTTGGATCCCAATACCGCGCGAGGCGTGAACGATATGTTGCAGGCGGTCGTTTCCGAAGGCACCGGGCGTGCCGCTAAGCCAGGCCGCCCGGCCGCGGGGAAGACCGGCACTAGTCAGGATTTCCGGGACGCTTGGTTTGTCGGATATACCAACGAGTTGGTAACGGGCGTTTGGATGGGTAATGACGATAATTCACCCATGAAACGGGTTACTGGTGGGGGCTATCCAGCCGAGTTGTGGAGCAGTTATACACGCGCGGCGCTAAGGGGACTGCCGATTAAACCACTAATGTCCTCGGCCAGGTTGGCACCGACCCTTTCAGGGTCAAGGTCATCAATTCTGAAATGGCTTGAACGCAACGTACAGGCGCACGAGGAAGCCCCCATTAGTGCAGACTAAGAAGACTATCAGATGAATGTCGAAGTACTTGCAGGTAGAAAACAAGCAGCATCGACGGCCCGATCCAGAAAACAGCTCATGCTAGCGGCATTACTTTTCCGTTGATGAAGCCAGCCACAACGGCACCTATGATGGCGGTGAAGGATATCTACAGTAAACTTAGCATTGATACGGCCGTGCCGGCCATCTTGGGAATTGGTGTTATTACTTCGCTCGCTAATTCGAAGTGCTGAAAGTCATGGGCTTCCAAACAGATAACTCTTAACGCTGCCTATTAGGCGCTGTCTTTATTCTGGCCAAGTGACTATGTGGTCCTCTGGATCGACCCGCTGAGACTCGTGAACAACCCTATTCTTTGTAGATATACCGGCCGTATGTACGGTTTTAGGGTCTCCCGATACCAGGGGATGCCACCATTGAAGTTCCTTACCTTCAGCCAAAAGACGGTAGGCGCAAGTTGTCGGCAGCCATTTCGCTGTGCGCGCCAGATGTGGCGTCACTTGAAGACAGTCTGGGACGCGACTGGAACGCCCTGAATAATCTGTACAGGCACAAGTGCCTATATTGAGAAGCCGGCACGCGACCTCTGTAAACGCTAGCTCGCCCGTACTGACATCTTCAAGTTTAATAAGACAACATTTTGCACAGCCGTCACAGAGAGATTCCCACTCTTGGCGGTTCATCTTTTCAAGGGCTTTTTCCTTCCAGAACGGATTTGATTTGCCCTCTCCTACTAACGTCACTTTCCGATTTCCCGTTTCAGCGCTTCGGCCATCCGCTCGGGCTTTATAGTGTGGGTGAAATGGGTCATGTAAACCCCCTCCGGGTTCATCAGAAAGACGATGGAACTATGATCCATAAGATAGTCCGTAGTGTCATCTGTATTCTCAGATTTGGAGTAAAAAACTCTGTATGCTCGGGCCGCTTTTGCGATCTCCACTTCCGTTCCAGTTAGCCCGATCATACGCGGATGAAAATTTTCGACATAAGATTTTAGATGTTCAACCGTATCACGTGTAGGATCGACCGTTATGAAGATCGGGGTGATGCTGTTCTGAAGGTCTTTTTCCAGCAGGTCCATTGCATTCGAAATGACCTGCAGAGCCGTGGGGCACACGTCCGGGCAGAACGTGTATCCGAAGTAGATGAGGTTGTAAGAACCATTTAAGTCCTTCTCGGTGCGGGTTCTTCCGGTCTGATCAGTAAGAGTGAATGGACCACCTATTGCTGCGACTCCGCGCCCCCCCGGTCCGCCGCCATAGAATACAAAAACTGCTATAGCAATGACAATTATTCCGGTGGTAAAAATAAGGATGGTTTGATACGGGCGCATTTCTTAAATTTCTAACGGTCAGATCACGGATCCGAGGTATACTAGTGGTTAATTAGATTGGCCAGACTACGCCTTTACCCTTTGAATTTGGTGAACACGTTCGTACGATGAAAAATTTTGGCACTATAAAAATGATTTTGATAGCACTCATTCTGTCGGTGCTGTCTGCGTTACCCGGACAAACGGAAATTAATCTACTTAAAAATGACGCGTTGATCGAGGCCGCTAAAGCCGGAGATCTAAGGGTTGGACAAGACCTACTTCACAGGAAACACAATATTGAAGGTCGGGAGCAGGATGGGCGAACGCCATTGTTTTTTGCTGCGTCCCGTGGGAGCGAAGATTTCGTAGAACTATTGGTCAAACACAATGCGAAAATCGATGCACTCGATAATTTGGGAAACTCACCAATATATTATGCGGCGGCAGGCAACCATGTTGGCGTAGTCGAGATCCTACTTGAGTCCGGTGCGAACTTAGATTCTCAAAATCGACGAGGGCTGACACCACTGATGATAGCGGCATCGGAGGGTAATCTTTCAACAGTACAGGTGTTGATTGACGGCAAGGCAGATCCTACTCTGACCGATTTTACCGGTCGTACGGCTTGGGAATGGGCCCATCGTTCCAATCACCGCGGTATACTGAGATATATGAGGTCTGTAGGCATAAATCGTTAATAGGTCATTTACCGCACAAACATTCAGAATAATGACTGTGTCTTATAAGAAGGTTAATTTTGTCGAATTGTCCCGACATTTTTTGGCGGCTTCCCCGCCCCCGATAGGTAATGTTTACAGCGGAGTTTTTGAACTGCATGTCAGCGCCATAACTGTCCTTAGTATAAACCGCTTGGAAATAGATAATGAAGGCGGTGGATGGGCGGCGGTCGGGCAGTAAAGTCGATAGTCAAGTTGTTTAAGTTGTCTATTCCCCCATCTGCAAAAGTTGTCCCCGATGCCGTGCAACCCGGAAAGCTATAAGAAATACCCCGAGCCCTAAAAGCAGATAAAGAATGTTTAGGCCCACCGCCCAAGCAAACCGGTCGATTATGAATACGCCATCCAGAGCAACCGCTCGCATTCCCTCGAATACGTGCGAAGAAGGCAACGCGTAGGCGACGGGCTGTAGCCAGTATGGAAGGGTGGAGATCGGATAATAAATTCCGCTTAATGGTGCGACCGCGAAGATTACAGCCCAAGCTAAGCTTTCAGCGCCAAGGCCGCAGCGAAGAATAAGCCCCGAAACGGCAAGTCCAACTGCTGCTCCGAAGATTAGTAGGTTAACGAAAAACGCAATCAGGGGTAGACCCATATCAAAAATAGAATAATGATAAAGAGCTATCGCCAGCAAAGCTGCCGGGATAATTCCAATAAAAGTTCTAATTGCGCTTATAGCTAACAGAGACAATGCCCATTCATAAGGCCGAAGTGGACTTGCAAAAAGTTGACCTAGGTTACGCGACCACATTTCTTCCAAAAAAGAAATTGAGACGCCGATGTTAGCCCGAAACATGACGTCCCAAAGAAGTACCGCTGCGATTAGGATTCCCCCCGCTCGC
>CEUL01125670.1_pt1 | contig 12476 bp, 9 predicted proteins | sample 427021 | NCBI WGS metagenome assembly CEUL01 (sample SAMEA2622800, study PRJEB7988) | marine metagenome | isolation source: saline water (ENVO:00002010), including | reverse complement strand
TGTGGATATATAGAGAGTTGTACGTTAACCGTTTGACTGCTGATAAGTTAGGTCAGATGATTATGGAAGTAGAAGAAGGTGATGGTAGAATACAAGATGCATTGCTAGATAGCTCTTGTTGGGCTAGACGAGGTGATGCAGGACCATCAATAGCAGAAACTTTAAATAGAGAAGGATGTAGATTTAGACCATCAGATAGATCACCAGGATCTAGGGTTGCAGGTAAAATAGAATTGCATAAAAGACTGATGATAGATGAAGAAACAGAAGAACCAGGCATTGTTATAATGCAGAACTGTAGAAACCTTATAAGTCAGTTAGCAGCTTTACCAGTGGACTCTCGTAATCCTGAAGATGTTGATACTAAAGCTGAAGATCACTTGTATGATGCGTTAAGGTATATGATTATGTCAAGACCAACCAATATACGCACAGCATATGAGAATACTCCAAAAACTAGGTATCAACCATCTGATTCAGTGTTTGGATATTAATATGGAAGTTTTTGTATATACACTTATAGTTTTAGCATTAATGCTTGCTGCTGGTGTATTTATATGGGCCGCATATTCAAAAGACTAACATAAGGAAAAAATATGGCAGATGATAACGATATAGTAGTGCTAGATGATGTAGAGAGTACAGAAGAGTCCTACGTTAATTTAGTTAGTTATGTTAAGGCTAGGTTTGATAGAGCTAAAGATGGTAGGCATACTGATGAAGAACGATGGGTACAAGCCTATAGAAACTATCGTGGTATATACGGACCAGATGTACAATTTACAGAAACAGAAAAATCTCGCGTATTTATTAAAGTAACTAAGACAAAAGTTCTTGCAGCATATGGTCAGATCATAGATGTTCTATTTAGTCAGAATAGATTTCCTATCGGTGTAGAACCAACTACCTTACCTGAAGGTGTATATGATAGTGTGCATATAGACCCTAAAGAAGAAGAACAAGAACAAGCCTTTGAAGAGTTTAAGAGTATATATGGTTTTCCTGGTGATGGCAATGATCTAGAGCCAGGTGATACTTCAGCTATATTGAATGAGAAACTTGGTGCGTTAGAAGATAAACTAGAAGATTTAGAAGGACTCAAAGAAGGTCCAGGTCAAACACAATCAGCTATTACTTTTCATCCTGCTATGGTTGCAGCTAAGAAGATGGAAAAGAAAATAAAAGATCAACTAGAAGAATCGGCAGCAACTAAACATCTCAGACATTCTGTGTTTGAGTGTGTATTGTTTGGAACTGCTATTATGAAAGGCCCATTTGCTTTTGATAAAGAATATCCCAACTGGGAAGATGATGGTACATACGATCCAGTAATTAAAACTGTACCTAAAGTAGAGTATACATCTGTTTGGGATTTTTATCCTGATCCAGATGCATATAATATGGAAGACTGTGTATACGTTGTTGAACGTCACAGACTAACCAGATCACAACTTAGAGCATTAAAGAAGCGTCCGTTCTTTAGAGGTAAGTCTATTGAAGCTGCTATTAAAGAGGGTGAAGACTATAGCCGTGAGTGGTGGGAAGATAGTTTAACAGATAACGAAACTGCATCAGACTTTGGTGGAGAAGGTTTTGCTGGTTATGGTGGAGATGTTGAAAGGTTTGAAGTACTAGAGTTCTGGGGTACAATAGATAAAGACATAGCAGAAAGCCAAGGGTTAGAGATACCTGAAAATGAAATCAAAGATGATGAGATACAAATCAACTGTTGGGTATGTAACAATCAAATATTAAGGTTAGTTATAAACCCATTCGTACCAAAGCGTATCCCATACGTTGCAAGTCCATACGAGATTAACCCATATAGTTTCTTTGGTGTAGGTCTAGCAGAGAACATGGATGATACTCAAACATTAATGAATGGTTTTATGAGATTAGCTGTTGACAATGCTATCTTATCTGGTAATCTATTGATTGAGGTTGATGAGACAAACCTAGCACCTGGTCAAGATCTTACAGTGTATCCTGGTAAGATATTTAGGAGACAAGGTGGTGCGCCAGGTCAAGCTATATTTGGTACTAAGTTTCCAAACGTGTCAAGTGAAAATATGATGTTGTTTGATAAAGCAAGAGTATTATCTGACGAGTCATCAGGACTTCCATCATATTCATACGGACAGACAGGTGTGCAAGGTACAGGTAGAACTGCATCAGGTATATCTATGTTAATGGGTGCAGCTAGTAATGCAATACGTACCGTGATTAAGAACATGGATGATTATATGTTACGTCCTATGGGTGAGGCATTGTTTGCATTTAATATGCAGTTTGACTTTGATCCAGAGATAAAAGGTGATCTAGAGATTAGAGCTAGAGGCACAGAAAGCTTTATGAAGAACGAAGTTAGGTCACAACGTCTTATTAGTTTCCTACAGATTGCAAGTAGTCCTGTTTTAGCACCGTTTGCTAAGTTTCCATACATCATGCGTGAGATAGCTGCAACGATGGATCTGGATGTAGATAAGGTAACAAACAATCCTGAAGAAGCATTTAGACAGGCTATACTATTACAGCAGATGCAAAAGAAAATAATTGAAGAGAACCCACAACCTGCACAAGATCCTACAGGAGCAGGAGGTGGTACTATAGGTACAGGTCAAGCACCAGCACCAGGAGAACAAGGGTTTGCTACAGGTGGTGGACCTAATGCAGGTACACAACAGCAACAACAACAAGCTCAACAAGGAGGAGGACAACAGATTCCCCCTGAGTTAATGGCAATGTTACAACAAGGTGGTGCAGGTAATGCTTGATCAAAAAATGGCTAGAGATTTATTACCTTTAGTTAATCAACCAGATTTTGATGAATTGTTTACATTATACTTAGATAATAAAAAAGAAAGTGCTTATCGTATACTAGAACAGAGTGACGATGAAGTAGAAATATACAGAGCGCAAGGACAACTGCATATACTAAGACGTATGGAAAATATGCGCTTAGAGATACAGACCGCAGCTAAAGGAACTTGACATGAATATTAATATTGGGCCTAATACTTTAAGAGTATACGAGTATCTTAAAAATAAAAATTTACAACCTAATGTTATAAAAAATATAATGGGTAATCTTGTTAAAGAATCAAACATGAAATTTGACAAGTCTGAAAATTTAAATTATAGCACAGTAAAAATAGCAAAAGATGCAGGTATTAAAAATATTAACAAATTAAAAAATTCAGAAATTAAAAAGTTATTAAATAGCCCAGAAGATTTTGCTAATGTAGCATACGCAAATAGAATGGGTAATACTGAAGAGGGAGATGGGTATAAATATAGAGGAAGAGGATATATACAAATAACAGGAAAAGACAATTATCAAATGATTGCTGATTCTTTAGGTATGCCTGAAATAGTAGAAAATCCAGATTTAATATTAGATAATCCTAAAATAGCATTAAATGCCATGTATGCGTATATAGAAAAAAATAATTTAGATGATCCAAAACTAACAACTAAACAAGCTATTGATAAAATCAATCCAGGTTTAAAACAACAAGATAAAAACAAAAGAGCTAAAGATATTGAAAATGCTTTTTCTTCAAAAGTATTAGATGAAATGGAATCTAAAGTATCTTCTATGGATGAAACTGAGCGAATGCTAATGGATAGTACACCAACAGGTGAGGTAGATCCTGGTGATGAAGAAAATCCTAGAACACGTAGAAATTTACCACCACAAGCTATAACACCTAAAGAAAAAAATTTAACAGGTGTAGCACCCATGCCTATAAAAAAAGAATATGATGAAGATGAAACACCAGCAGTAGAAATGCCTACTATGAAAGAAGAGGGTGAAGTAAAAGCAGTGGAGATGCCTACAGTAGATGATCAAATGGATGCTCTAGATTTTGGAGATCTTCGCGATGCACCAGGAAGTAAACGTATCCGTACAGCAAAAGAAGAAAAAGAACAAGTAGAAAAAATGAAGAAAGCTACGAAAGAGGGTACAAGAGTTGCTGGAGAAAAGTCAGATACCACTACAGGATTTGAAGGTGAAGAGTATATTCCAAGTGTTGAGATGGAATCTTTAGATGATACTATGATTGCAGATGACACGCAAGTATCAGCAACAGATATGGATGATACACCATCAGGTGATGACATATTTACTACCTTCTTTAAAAGTTTAGGTGATGTTACATTTGATGAAGGGTTTGAAGTAGATGATTTAAACCTAAATAAGGGTGGTGCTGTAGAAGCAGACTTTGATGGTAAAGATAAAGATGATGAGGATGAAGATGAGGGAGATCCACCACCTCTAGCTAAACCTGAAGAAGTAGCAGATGATATACCTGCAATGTTGTCAGAAGGTGAATATGTACTACCTGCTAATGTAGTTAGGTATCTAGGACTAGAGCGTATTATGGATATGCATCAGAAAGTATTACATGAGATACAACAGATGGAGGATCTAGGTATGATCCAGAATGTTGATGAGAATGGTAAGCCTGAAAACGATGATGATGAGATGAAGTTTATACAACCTGAAGGTGAAGTAACAGAAACTTTAATTATCGCAGCTAAACCTCAAGGTATGATGTGTCCACCAAAAATGTCAGAGGGTGGTCAAATAAATAGAGACATAGACATAGACAGAACACTAGATGATGATATGTTAAATATTAGATCAAGTATCGCTACTCAACGTAGTCCAACAGTATTCAAAACTGTATTTGATCCTGAAGTAGGATTTTTAAAAATTAAAACACCTAAAGGTAGTCTCACTGTAGATAAAGGTGCAATAGATGATTTTATAAATCAAAATGAAGGTCCAGAAGGAGCAGATCCTGCTGATCCTGATGTAGGAGGAACAGCATCTAGTTTTGACGTAATTGGTCAGTCTTTACAAGATATATATTCTTTTGAAGTAGATCGTGCTAAAGATCTAATGTCAATGGAGCAAGAGCAAGCAGACACAGAAAAAGGTATGGCTGAGGTAGATACAGATTTACAAGATCAAGAGCAACAGACTAGTGATCCAGCAGAAACTGGTCCTGCTGAAGCAGGTGAAGACGAAGCAGAACTACGTTCAGGTGGTCTAATGGCAAGGTTTAATACTGGTGGTGCTGTAGATTACAACATAGCTGGTGTAGGAACTGTAGCAGGTGATATGCAGTTAGGTGATCAACTAGCGGCAATGGAAAAACCTAAAACATACGAAGAGATAAGAGCAGATGTACTAGGAGATCCGCTTAGGGATACACCTGATTTGCCAGAGGATTATGGTAATATGAAAAGTGAAAACTATATTTATAAAGATAATCCTGTATTAGAAGGATCAAAGTTACAAACAAGAAAAAAACGATCTTCATATGTTTATGATCCTAGTGCAGGAGGTGGAGAGGGATCAAATGCTTATAGAAATGACAAAGAAGTTAGACAGTTACTAGATTTGGCAGGAGTTGATAGTGAAGAATATGCGTTTGTAATGGATGGTTATAACAAAGGTGACGAATATCTTGGAGGAGCAATTAGTATAAAACAAAATGAACGACTAAAAAAAGGTTTAGATGCATTAGCAGACAAACGTAGAATATTAAAACAAGGATTAAAAGCTTCTGACATACCAGAGGGAGCTACAAACAGAGATGTATTTAAAAAAGTATTCTTTAATGAGATAGATTACTTTGGAGAAAGTTTAGATCCAGAAAATTTTGAACAACCTACTCAACTTAATACTGTATTAAATATTACGGATAATGAATTAGAAAGACTTAGATCTGGTAAGGAAGCTGGAACTCTAGATAAAAAAGAAAGAGAGCAAATAGAGTTTTTAGATAAGTTTGATTTAGATGCACCAGCAGAAACTGATATAGTTAATCAAGGTATTAGTGTTTTATCTGGAGGAAGACAAGGAACAACTTTTTATGACTCTAGTAAAGAAAGAGCAAAAAGACTTAGAGGCCCAAGGTCAGGAATAATGGGTGAGGGCCAATATGTTGAAGGAGTAGGTTACGTTACGTAATCTATATGTTAGGGCTACCTTCTACCCTTTTCATGGTGAAAAGCTACTAGATGCCCCCGAAAAGAAAGTGAAATAAAATGCAAGTAGTACAAGAAGTAAAAACACAACCAATACGTTACAAAAAGAAAAGCATAGAAGAAGAAGATAAAGAGATTGAAGAACTAGAAGCAGAAAGAAATAAAGTAGAAGAGGAGGAAGTAGAAGCTGAACAAGAAGCAAAAGCAGAAGCTGAACTTAATCCTGAAGAAAAAACATTTAAAAAAAGATATGGAGATTTACGTAGACACGTACAAAAGATACAAGAAACACATGATTCTGAAATACGTAGTCTAAAGGAACAGGTAGAAGGACTTACAAGAAAACAAGTTAAGCTACCTAAAACAGATGAAGAACTAGAGCAATGGGCTGAGAAATATCCAGACGTTGCCAAGATAGTAGAAACAATCGCTACAAAGAAAGCTATAGAAGCTAGAAAGGATGTAGAAGAAAAGTTAAAGTATGTAGATGAAATGCAGACTAAAGTTCAGATAGAAAAAGCTGAGACAGAACTTTCTAAACTTCATCCAGACTTTCAAGAGTTACGTGTTAGCGAAGACTTTCATGATTGGGTAGCAGCACAACCAAAGTGGATACAGTCTGCTTTGTATGAAAATGACACTGATCATTTAGCTGCTGCTAAAGCGATTGATTTATATAAACTAGAAACAAACAAACCAGATACTAAATCAGAAACTAAAGAAGCTGCTAAGTCTGTAAAGAAATCTTCTAGAGCAGAAGAACCAAAGACACAAGATCGTAATGTATGGTCAGAATCTAGGGTAAAAAATCTTAGCAGTAAGGATTGGGAAAAGCATGAAGATGCTATTTCAGAATCTATAGCAAACGGCACTTTTGTTTATGATATTAGTGGTGGTGCAAGATAAAAAAAGTCTTGACAAATTAATTAAAATATGATATACTTTGTATATTACTAAAACTAGCATAGGTATTTGCTAGTGTTCGGAAGCCTCTTAGCAATAAGACTACCTTCCTGTTTATGCTAACTGAAGAAGTTTCAACTACCTACACTCGTTAGGCCAGGTTTATCCTACACCCTAAAGATGTAGCCTTGAATTGTCAATAGTTGGCTCGTTTCGATAATAGCCGAAAGGAGATAACCAATGGCTTTTAAGACTGCTGCTGGTTACGGAAACCTGCCTAACGGTAACTTCTCTCCTGTTATTTACAGTAAGAAGGTACAATCGGCTTTCCGTAAGACTAGCGTGATTGAAGATATTACCAACAGTGACTACTTTGGTGAGATCGCAAATTTTGGTGATACAGTACGTATTATCAAAGAACCAGAAATCACGGTTCAAGAATATGCAAGGGGTACGCAAGTAACTCCACAAGACTTAGACGATGAGGACTTCACCCTTGTTGTCGATAAAGCTAACTACTTTGCTTTTAAAATCGATGACATTGAAGAGGCACACTCTCACGTAAACTTTGAATCAATGGCAAGTGATCGTGCAGGGTATCGTCTAAAAGATCAGTTTGACCAAGAAGTACTAGGTTACTTATCTGGTTTCAAACAAGCTGCCTTACACGCAAATGCAAGTGCAGCTAGAGTTGCTGCTGATAAAGCAGGTACTGATCCAGTATCTGTTGCAGCAGACGGTTTATTAGCTTCCATGAAGATCTCTCGCGCAAGCTTTGTATCAGGTGGTTCTGCCTCTGATTCGATTGCTACGCATCCAGATGGATCTACTGGTGAAGCAACCCCATTAGAGGTTCTAAACCGTATGGCTCGTTTACTAGATCAGCAAAATGTAGACCGTGATGGTCGTTGGGTCGTTATCGATCCTGTCTTTGCTGAACAGCTAAACGACGAAAACAGTAAGCTTCTAAACAATGACTTTGCTGGTGGACAAAATGCTGGTGACATTCTAAGGAATGGTCGAGTAGTATCTGGCTTAATTAGAGGCTTTAGAGTTTATATGTCCAACAACCTTCCTTCAGTAGGAACAGGTTCATCAACTATCGACACTAACGGTTCAAGTTCTAACTTTGGTGTTATTGTTGCAGGACACGACTCTGCTGTTGCTACAGCTTCTCAAGTAGAGAAGGTAGAGACATATCGTGACAACGACAGCTTTGCTGATATTGTTCGTGGTATGCATTTATACGGACGTAAGATTCTTCGCCCAGAAGCTCTTTGTCGCGCCATTTATAACATCGCAGGTTAAGGAGGATAGATCATGGCTACATATGATATGACTGATGCCGATACCGTAGGTGTAGGGGCTGACTCGATTGCTGCTTTACCATCTAAAAAAGATAGTCACGTAATGTATAACATTGAAGCTACTCTTGATATTGATGACATGGCTGCAAAAGGATACTCAGGTGCAGACGGAGATGTTTTCCAACTTCTAGAAATACCAGCAGGAGTACTCGTACTTAACGCTGGTGCAGAAGTTATGAAAGCATTTAACTCTTCTGTAACTGCTGATATTGATTTTGCAGGAGGTGATGATATCGTTGATGGTGCAGACGTAACCTCGACAGGTTTCTGTGCAGCAGGTACAAACGGTCAAACTAACACTATTGTTGGTTCGGCTGCTTCAACGTATACACAGTTTGTTTCAACAACTGATACGATTGATGTTACACTTGCTGGTGCAGCACCTACTACTGGCAGAATTAGGGTTTATGCTACTGTCGTTGATCTTAACGAACAGGGTGCAGAACCTGTAGCTGCTGCTAGGGATACCCTAGCCTAATTTATTTTGGGGTAGTTCATTAACTTGAGCTACCCCTTTATCTTATTTTTGGATATGATATGGCTACTACTTTTCTTACATTAGTTAATGATACCTTACGTAGATTAAATGAAGTTGAATTAACTGCGACTGATTTTGATACAGCAACAGGTTTTCGCGCTCAAGTAAAAGATGCAATAAATTCATCAATCCAAGAGATATCACAAAAAGAATTTGAGTTCCCATTTAATTTTACTGCTGGTTCCTTGACACTCGTTGTAGGTCAACAAGAGTACTCTTTACCTGCTGATTACAAGATAGCAGATTGGGATTCGTTTAGAATAAATTTTGACTCAGACAATAATCATTCTGCACGTAATTTAAAACTTATCGACTACGATACATTTATAAGAAGATTTTATGAAAGAGATGCTGAAGCAACCACAAGTGATTTTGATCAGCCTATATATGTTTATAGAACATTAGATAATAAAGCAGGTTTTACACCTAGACCAGATGCTACATATGGTGTAAGCTTTAGCTACTTTGCATTTGCATCTGACATGACTAACTCCACAGATACCATGTCTGTACCTGATCCATTTAAACACGTAGTAATAGATGGTGCATTATATCACTGTTATATGTTCAGAGATAATGCTCAACAATCTGCTATAGCTAGACAAAGATTTGAAGATGGTGTAGATAGAATGCGTACAATACTAATTAACAGATTTACAGACGTTAGAGATACTAGAGTTAGCAGATTGATAAATGTACCACATGGTAATATATAATGGTAGATGCTTTAAAAGACGTAACAGTTCTATCAAAAGGTGGGCTGTTTACTAATGAAGATGCTTTATCATTAGCAATACAAAACCCAGGTGCTGCTCTTCGTATGTTAAATATGGAGATATCTCAATTTGGTGGATATAGAAGAATAAATGGATATACTGCATTTGATTCTAGTTTTGGTAGTGTATCAGGTTTAGGGCAAGTAATAGGTCTTTGGATATTAGATGGTACACCATACGCTGTTAGAAGAAATAGTGGTGATTTCACAGGTTCATTAGGTTCTAATCCATTTACTACTAGCAGTGGCAGTGCAGTAATTACCGTAGCACATACTAGTCATGGATTAGCAGTAGACGATAGAGTTATATTTTCAGGGTCTGCTGCTGTTAATGGCATAACACCGAATGATGTTGAAATGACCATAGCATCTGTAGTAGATGCAAATAGCTACACAGTTACTTTTACATCTAATGCAAGTGGTAGTGGTGCAGGTGGTGGAAGTTCAGTTACTTTTAAAGCACTAGACAAAACTCAATCATTAGGTGCTAATCCTTTTACAGTTACTAATGGTAGTGCAACAATAACAGTATCACATACCTCGCATGGATTATCTGTAGGTAATTTTGTAACATTCTCAGGTAGCTCTGCTGTAGGGGGGATAACACCTAACTCTGTAGAAATGGCAGTCGTTAGTGTGCCTGATGCAAATAGTTATACAGTATCATTTACTTCTACTGCTACAAGTGGTGCTACTGGAGGTGGTTCTTCTGTAACAGCAATATATAGTCAATATTATAGTATTTGGAAATATACTACAAGTGGTTTTACTAAAGTACATTCTTTTAGATCTTCTATAGGTGTAAACAAAGTTAGGCATTCTTTTAACTCTTTTACAGGAACAGAATCAGTTATACTATGTGATGGTGTAAATACTCCTGCTAGATTTGATGGAACTACTTTTAGTAATCATACAACTAATGATGATGCAAATCCAACAGGTGCATCTTTTAGTACAGACTTTAAAAACCATCAGTTTTATGCAGGTTTTCCAACAACAGGATTAGGACCAAATAAGTTATTATTTAGTGAACCTAATACTGATAATAGATTTAGATCTGCTAGTGGATCAGGAAGTATAAATGTAGGATTTGATGTTACAGGAATAGCAAAGTTTAGAGACAGTTTATTTGTATTTGGTAAAAATAAAATTAAAAGATTAACAGGATCAAGCTCATCTGACTTTGCTTTATCAGAGGTAACAAATAATATTGGTTGCATTGCAACAGATAGTATTATAGAATTAGGTGGTGACGTATTATTCTTAGCTGCTGACGGCATACGTCCTATACAAGGTACAGCTAGAATAGGTGACGTTGAACTTGAAACTATATCTAAACCAGTGCAACAACTACTACAATCACTACCAAGCACACATGATTTAGCTAATATGTCTGCTGTTGTTATTAATAATAAATCTCAATTTAGATATTTTTTTCCAAAAACTACAACATCAGCAGCAGATACAGCAGGTATAATAGGTGGTCTTAGATTTGCAGATAGAAGAGTTGGTTGGGAGTTTGGAGAGTTATTAGGTATAAGAGCATTCGTTGCTACTAGTGGTTTAATAAATAATGTTGAGGTAGTTTTACATGGTGATGGAGATGGTGAAATATTTAAACAAGAGAGTGGTAGTACATTCAATACTGCTGATGTTACTGCTGTTTATGCATCGCCATTTTTATATTTCGACTCTACCGAAAAACGCAAAATATTTCAGCATGTCACATTATTTACCAGGCCAGAAGGTGAATCTACAATTAATTTAGGTATAGCGTATGATTGGGATGATCCTAATACACCAGACCCAAGCACGTATTCTATTACAACAGCAGGTTCATTAGCGAGATATACAACAACAGCAAGCACATTTGATGCTACTTTTAGATATGATGGTTCGACTAGTCCAGTACTAGAGTCGAACATCCAAGGATCAGGGAGAGCAATATCCTTGGTTATAACATCGACAGGAACTCAATCACCATATAGTATTAGTGGGTTCTCGATTACTTATCAAGATGCAGGATATAGATAATGGCAGGATATACCAGACAATCATCAGCACAGATCGTTAGTGGTGAGATTATATCAGCAGCACCAATTAACGCAGAACTAAACCAAATATTAGCAGCCTTTAATAACTCTACTGGTCACTCACATGACGGTACAGCAGCAGAAGGGCCACCAATAGATCGTATTGCAGATGCGGATCAAAACAATAAGATACTTATAGATACATCTAATAATCACATAGAATTTTATACAGAGGTAAGTTCTTCTTCTGTGCAACAAATTCGTATCCAAGATGGTGCGATAGTTCCCATAACTAGTAATGATATAGATCTAGGCACTACGTCACTACAGTTTAAAGATTTTCATCTTGATGGCACTGCTAAAATAGATACTCTTACTGTAGATGATAATGCTACTGTAGCTGGTACATTAGATGTTACTGGTGCTTTAACAGGTACAAATATAACTGCATCTACTGCATTTCTACCTGATGCATCAGATGGAGCATCACTGGGTACATCATCCCTAGAGTTTAGTGATCTGTTCCTTGCTGATGGTGCAGTAATTAATTTAGGTGATGATCAGGATGTTACACTAACTCATGTAGCTGATACAGGTGTTTTACTAAACAGCACTAATCAACTACAGTTTGGCGATAGTGGTACTTATATACATCAATCTGCTGATGGTGTATTAGACCTTGTATCAGATAGTGAAGTAGAAATAAACGGTACTACGATAGATATAAATGGTGCTGTAGACATGAGCAGTACACTAGGAGTTACTGGTAAGATTACTGCTGATGCTGGTATCGATATAGATAACTTTAACATAGATGGCACAACCATAGCATTATCTTCTGGTGACATGACAATAGA
>CEUL01149873.1_pt1 | contig 12512 bp, 9 predicted proteins | sample 427021 | NCBI WGS metagenome assembly CEUL01 (sample SAMEA2622800, study PRJEB7988) | marine metagenome | isolation source: saline water (ENVO:00002010), including | reverse complement strand
AATATTATTTTTTAGATAATTTTGGAAATAAAATTGATCAATTGTATGATGAAAAAAATAAAAATTACTTTATTGTTAAAGGAAAATTAGCCATTGATCATACATCTAATTTGTTTAATATTTTAGAACATTTTCCAAAATTAAACGTAACTTCAGCAGAGTATATTGGTGAAAGAAGGTGGAATTTAGAAATTAATAATATAATAGTTAAGTTGCCAGAAGATGAAATCAAATCAGCACTAGAAGTTTTAATTAATGACATACTAGGTAATTTTGAAGAAAATGATTATGCTCTTATAGAATTTATAGATTTGAGAATAAGTGAAAAGACAATTATAAGATTAAAAAATAAAGAAAACATAGAAATTTTTAAAGAAAATTAATAATGGTAAAAAAAACAAATAAAAATTCCATATATGCAGCATTAGATATAGGCTCTTCTAAAATTGCATGTGCTGTTGGTAAAATAAATAATGAAAATAAAATGGAAATTTTAGGCTTTCATTTTCAACCTACGAAAAATGTAAAAAAAGGACTTGTAATTAATCCAAATGAAATAACTAATGAAATTATATCAATAATAAATCATATTTCCAAAAAAACAAATACTGAGATATCCAATATTATAATTAATGCAAACATCACGAACTCAAAATCTAAGTTTTTAAAAGGAAAAGTTGAATTAAATGGTGAACAGATTGATGATTATCATATAAGATCAGCAATTAATAATACCGAAATATATAACATAAATAATGATTATAAAAGTTTACATGAAATAATTAATCACTTTGATACTGATATTGATAAAAAAATTTTAAATCCAAAGAATCTTTATGCAAAAACCTTGGTTGTAAATATTTATCAATTAATTATTAATAACAATTATTACAAATCAACTAAAAATATAATTTTTAATTCTAATTTAAATATTGAACATTTAATTGCTTCTCCATTTGCATCTTCTTTATCTACATTAACAGAAGATGAAAAATTGTTGGGCACAATCTGCATTGACTTGGGAGCAGGAACAACATCCGTATCTATAATAGAAAACAATAAGCTTATTTTTGCTGATTCTATTTCAGTAGGCGGAAATAATATAACGAATGATATTGTTTCTGGCATCAATACCCCAATGGAAAGCGCTGAAAGACTCAAGACTCTTTATGGCTCAGTTTTTTCAAATCCCAGTGATGAATATGAATTGATAGATGTACCTTTACTTGGTTCTAATAATAATCAATTTAAACAAATTAATAGAAGTGAATTAAATTTATTAATTAAACCAAGAGTTGAAGAGACGCTTGAGCTAATAAGGCAAAAATTGAAAGAATATAATCTTCATAATAAAAGATATAGAAGAGTTGTGTTAACTGGAGGTGGTTCGTTGTTAGAAGGCATAGATGAATATGCAAAAATCATTTTTGACAGTCAAGTTCGCGTATCAGTTCCAATTAATATTGAAATTCAGAATGAAAAAATCAAAAAACCCCAGTTTTCAGTTATTTTTGGTTTATTATTATATATTGAAACTATGAGTCAGCAAAATGATGATTTTTTATTACAAAACAAGGAAAAAATACAAAAAAAACCTCTTTTTGGGGGTTTTTTTAGTTGGCTAGATCAATATATTTAGATAACATAAAAAAAACAATGTTTTTATTGACGATCTCGAAGAGAGATTGATAAAAAACTAATTAAACGGCGGAGAAAAAAAATGACATTAAATATAGCATTGCCAGATGGGCAAACAAATTTACGTCCAAAAATTACAGTTATTGGTGTTGGCGGAGCAGGGGGAAATGCTGTCAACAATATGATAAATTCAAACCTAGAGGGTGTTGATTTTTTAGTAGCAAACACAGATGCCCAAGCTTTAGAAAATTCATTATGTGAAAAAAAAGTTCAATTGGGACTTGAAAGTACTGAAGGATTAGGAGCAGGAATGAGACCTGATATAGGAAAAATTTCGGCAGAAGAATCTAAAAAAGATATAGAGTCAAAATTGTCTGGAAGTAATATGGCTTTTATTGCAGCAGGTATGGGCGGTGGCACAGGTACTGGAGCTGCTCCTATTGTTGCCAAAATAGCAAGAGAAAGAGGGATATTAACTGTTGGCGTTGTAACAAAACCATTTGATTTTGAAGGAATGCAAAGACTCCGTATAGCTAATAGTGGTATTGATGAATTAGAGCAATATGTTGATACTCTCATAGTTATACCTAATCAAAATCTTTTTCGTATAGCAAATGAAAAGACTACATTTTCTGATGCTTTCAAAATGGCTGATGACGTCCTCTACGCTGGAGTAAGAGGTGTGACTGATTTGATGGTTATGCCAGGTTTAATAAATTTGGATTTTTCTGATGTTAAAACAGTGATGAGTGAAATGGGTAAAGCAATGATGGGAACAGGTCAAGCTGAGGGTGAAAAAAGAGCTGTTGATGCTGCTGAAAAAGCTATAGCAAATCCATTAATTGATGACGTTTCTTTGAAGGGAGCAAAAGGATTGATAATCAATATAACAGGTGGGCAAGATCTAACACTCTATGAAGTAGATGAAGCAGCCAATAGAATAAGAGAAGAGGTTGATTCAGAGGCTAATATTATATTTGGTTCTACTACAGATGATAGATTAGAGGGTGTTATGAGAGTAAGTATTGTTGCTACTGGAATTCAATCAAATTCAAATACTTCAAGTAAGCCTATGGTATCAAATTATACAAAAATTGATAATTCCGTATACGGTAAACCCTCTTCAAATTTAAATTTGAGCAAAACTAATGATTACAATCTTGCTCGAAAAGAAGAGATAATGAATGAAAAAACAAGTCCAATTAGTGAGGAAAAGCTTATGGTAAATGAATATACCTCTAATTCAAATAACTTAGAAATGGAACCATCATTTCAAAGTTCTAATGAAAATATATTAAATGAAGAAGATGTGGCATACACAACAGAAGAAAACAAACCAGACACTTTAATTGAAACTGGTGAATTGAATAAATCTATTGAGACCAATGAAGAAGTAAATTCTTCTGCCATAAAACCTAATAGTAATTTAGAAGACCAAGATAAAGAATCTTTAAGTGCTCAAATAGAAGAGGACCAAACTATAAAAAAGACTACATCAAGTAGATTAAGTTTGTTTGACAACTTTGAAGATTCAAAGATTCCTCTAAAAAAAGAATCTGAGAAAAAAGAGCCTATGTTAAATATTTCAGACAATGAATCTGAAGGTATAGATATGCTTGAAGATGAATTTAATCAGGATTTAGAAAGTGATTCTGATGAAATTGGAACTAAAAGTGATGAAATTGAAGAAGATGGAGATAACAAAGATGATGAATTACTTGATATTCCCACTTTTTTGAGACGTCAGGCCAATTAATTATTATTGAAATACAATGTAACAAACGGTGAGTTGAGCATTAGTGAATCGGTTGTTAGAGTACTTTAAATAATAATAAATTCTAGTATTTAATGCTTAAAAGTGAAGAAAAACTATCTGATGACCAAAAAACAATAAAGAAAGTCATATATTTTTCAGGTATAGGATTACATTCAGGTGATCATGGAAATGTTAAAATTAAGCCTTCTACAGTTGATACAGGTATAACTTTTATTAGAACGGATCTGTCTAAAGACAATATAATTAAAGCACATTGGTCTAATGTTACATCTACAAAATTATGCACAACAATATCAAATAAAAATAATGTTTCTGTAAGTACAATAGAGCATTTAATGAGCGCTCTTTCAGGGATGCATATTGATAATGCAATAATAGAAATAGATAGTTCTGAAATGCCAATTATGGATGGTAGCGCAAAACCATTTGTTAAGCTTATAGAAAAAGCAGGTATAGAAAATCAAATAAAAAAAAGAAAATATTTAAAAGTATTAAAAGATGTGATTGTAGAAAATGATCAGGGTTCTGCATGCATTAGACCTAATAATCAATTTTCAATTAATCTAGAAATAGATTTTCCTTGCAGTGTAATTGATAAACAATCTTGTCAATTAAAAATGATTAATGGTAATTATAAACAGGATATTTCAGAAGCTAGAACATTTGGTTTTGAGGAAGAAGTAGAAAGTTTAAGAAATTCAGGCTTTGCACTTGGAGGGGATTTAACAAATGCAGTAGTCGTAGGTAAGGATAGAATATTAAATAAAGAAGGATTAAGATACAAAGACGAATTTGTTCGTCATAAAATTCTTGATTCCATTGGAGATTTATATTTGGCAGGTTATCCAATATTAGGTTTTTTTGAAGGTATAAAATCAGGCCATAAATTAAATAATGAGTTACTTAAAAAATTACTATCTGATAAAAATAACTGGTCTTTAGTAAATTAAATTAATAATTAAAACCATCTTATCATCCCAATAATTGCTGCAGTTCCATAGAATATTTGTAAAAGTAATATGCCTTGATGCTTATTTAAGTAAGACCACAGACCTATAAATAAAGCAGAAATCAACAATAAAAAAAAAGCAAAGACCTCTAAGCCAATATTAAAAGCTACCAAAATTGCATATAATATTGCTGTTGCAACTCCCAGCCATTCCAAAAATTTTTTTTTGTTAGAAAATAATTTAACAATCAAGGGTATTAATCTTCTCCCATTCTGTTATTAAATCATTTTTAATTGAGCCTTCTTGATCTTTATAATTTTTCAGCTCCCTGTTTTTTAGAGTAATGTAAGATTTTATTACTTCTTTACCAAATGATTTATTAAGAACTATATTTTTTTCTAATTGATCCAAAGATTCATTTATTGAAAGTGGCAGTTTTTTTAAGTCTTTAACTTTATGACTTTCTTCATACATATTTAAAAAAACTGGCGACCCAGGATTCCTTTTTTTATTGATTCCGTCTAATCCTGCAGCAATTATTCCTGCTTGCAATAGGTAGGGATTAACTGCTCCGTCCATTAGTCTCAATTCAAATCTTCCTTCTCCAGGAATTCTAATCATATGTGTCCTATTATTATCAGAATAACTTATTGTATTTGGTGACCAAGTAGCTCCTGAATGAGTAGTTGGAGCATTAATTCTTTTATAACTATTTATTGTTGGATTAAACCATGCTGTTAGAGCTTCTGCTGAATTTATTATTCCTCCCATAAAATTATAGCCAATACTTGATAGTCCTAAGCTATCTTTTTTATTTGAAAATAAATTTTTTTTCTTAAGACTCCAAAGAGATATATGGGCATGACATCCGTTGCCAGTTTTATTAATAAATGGTTTTGGCATAAAAGTCGCTCTTACCCCGTGTTTTTCCGCAATGGTTCTTACCATAAATTTAAAAAAAGTATGTCTATCAGCGGTTGTTAAGCAGTCAGAAAAATTCCAATTCATTTCAAATTGACCATTGGCATCTTCATGATCATTTTGATAAGGTCCCCATCCTAATATCATCATATAGTCACATATTTCTTTTATAATATCGTATTGTCTCATTAGAGCAGACTGATCATAACAAGGCTTAGAAGAAGTATCATTTGTATCTGCTATCTGCGTGCCCTCTTTGTTAATTAAAAAATACTCACATTCTACGCCACTTTGCATAAACATCTTTTTTTTCTTCAATTCTCTAATTTGATTTTTTAACATAATTCTTGGTGAAGCATTAACAGGCTGCCCTCTTAACCATAAATCAGAGGCTAACCATCCAACTTCTGGTTTCCATGGAAGCTGAATTAAGCTTTTTGGATCGGGAATCGCCATAACATCAGGGTCAGATGGAGGCATATCTAAATAAGCAGCAAAACCACCAAAGCCAGCACCTTCTTTTTGCATTTCTTTAATTGCTTGAGCTGGAACTAGCTTGGATCTAAGTACTCCAAAAAAATCAACAAAGCTTATTAAAAAATATTTTATTTTTTTCTTTTTTGCTATTGAGAATAAATCCATAATATTATTTTATTAAATCAGAAAGTTATTATGATTTTATTGCTTATATAACAAACATTTAATCCACAACAAAACAATAATTTCTCTAACTGATTGTATTCATTACAATGTTTTATAATATTCTCTTTTGAATCAATTAAATTTATGATTAAGATCTTAATTAAATTTTAAATCTATTTTAATATAAGGGGGTAAAATGGATAATGAATTAAGTGCTCTTAGCACTATATTTACAGAATTCTATTATTGGATCACTGTGGTTTTAATGTTTTTAATCCACGTTGGATTTTGTATGTATGAGGTAGGAGTATCGAGATACAAAAATCATCTTCATACTCTAATGAAAAACACTATGCTGATACCTTTGGTGACAATAACTTGGTTTTTCTTTGGTTGGTGGATATATTGGGCTTTTATAAATGGTCCTTATATTGGAACATCAATTATGGATGGAAGTACTGGATTGCAGCTAGGTGGTGGATTTGGAGCTAACGACTTTGCCAATGCCTTAAATCCTCTAATGGCTGTTAACTTAGGTGATCATATAAGTGGAGTCTTCTGGGCAGCATTTTTATTATTTTCTTGGACGGCAGCTTCTATAGTTTCTGGTGCAGTCATTGAAAGAATAAGAATTTCAGCTTTTGGAATCTTAGCAATTGCAATTGGTTCAGTATTCTGGACTATTGATGCATCTTGGGGCTGGCACTTTGATGGTTGGATGGTAAAAGTTCTAGGTTATCACGATGCATATGCATCAGGAGTGATTCATGCAGTTTGTGGAGGTTTCGCTTTAGGAGTATTAGTTGTACTTGGACCAAGAATTGGAAAATTTGCATCTGATGGAACACCAAGAAATATTGGACCAAGAAATCCTTGGCTGGTTACTCTTGGACTGTTTTTAATTTATACAGGCTTCTGGGGATTTTACGCAGCTTGCAATATTCCAATTATAGATTTAGGTCCTGAATATGGTATGGAAGGAGTAACTTATTTTACTGCTACAAATATTTATGCAACTCCAACAACTTTAAGCGGAATTACATATAACTTCTTGATGTCACTTGCTGGAGGACTACTTGCCGGTTATTGGGTTTCAAAGGGAGATCCTTTCTGGACTTATTCAAGTGGTCTTGCTGGAATTATAACTGCTTCTGCCGGTAATGATTTATATCATCCACTACAAGCTATGCTCATAGCAATGGTTGGGGTGTATATTATGTATAAATTGCATTATTGGGTTGAACGAAGGTTTAAAATTGATGATGCAGTTGGTGCAGTTGCAGTTCATGGGTATGCAGGCGTTGTTGGATTGGTAATATGTGGATTTGTATTATGGGGATATCCATCATCAGGCTATGGTGATGCTTACGCAGCTATTAATCCTATAGGAATGATTATAGGAGCAATAATTATGTTTGGATTACTAGGATTTCTTCCAGGCTGGATAATTGCAAAAATTCTTCATTCTGCAAATAAACTTAGGATACCACGCGAAGTAGAATTAGCTGGAACTGATTTTAACTTAATTGAGGCAACAAAGGCAGATGAAAATGCCGTTACTGCTGATGAAAGATAAGGAGGATATTAAATATGGCAACAGTTACAGATTGGACAGAAACCCTCACATCAGGGCAGACTGAAATATATCCTTTTGTAGGAACAGAGTGGCTTTGGTTATTAATAGCAGTGGTTATTTGGATTGTATGGCATGTCCGAACATCTGCTAGTGAAACTGAAGAACATGATGAATTGGTTTCAAAAGGAAAAGGACCAAATGAGTATAAAAAAAATATAGCCGATTGGTAATATAATATAAGAGGCTATTAGTAAAAGGGCACTAAAGATTGTATAGTGCCCTTTTTAATTTGTCTTATGAAAAAAAAAGAAAATAAATTACAACAAAAGCAAAAAGAAAACAGGCCATATAGGATGATCAATGTAAGTTTTCCTCCAGCAAAATATGGTCTTATAATTGCAATTATAATTATAATTATTTTTGCATTTTATGAAATAATCAAATTTTTTAATTTTTTTTAAAAAAAATTTATGAAAAATATTTATAGAGGAATATTTTTATTCATTTTTGCTTGGACAATTATCCCTATAATGGATGGAATAGCAAAGTATCTGAGTCAAATAGGTATCCCTGTTCTCCAAATAGTGTGGGCAAGATATTTTTTTACCTGTGTGTTAGTTTTACCAATTATAATAGGTATTTATAAAAGAAATTCATTTAAATCTGATAATCATCTATTGCAAATTTTTAGAGGTTCTTTTTTAGTTGGAGCAACTTTAACTTTTTTTTATGCTATTTCAATAATACCTCTAGCTAATGCTTTAGCACTTGCTTTTTTTTACCCTGCTTTTATGACATTATTGTCACATTTTTTTCTCAATGATAAAATTAATTTCACTAGTGTGTTTTCTGTAGTCGCAGGTCTTATAGGAGTTTTATTTATTGTTAAACCCGGATTTCAAGAATTTAATTTTGCCTTTCTAGCTTCAATAGGCACAGGTCTCTTTTATGCTCTTTATATGGTTTCAACAAAAAAACTTTCAAATGTTGATACACCCTTAAAGACTTTGTCATTCACAGGATTAGTTGGACTTATCTCTATGAGTCTAATGATGCCTTTTGTCTGGGTTAGTCCATCAATTTATGAATGGTTCTTAATGCTGTCAATGGGGTTAGTTGCAAGTATAGGTCATTTTTTAATAATATTGTCTTTTCGTTATGTTAAAGCATCAATTTTAGCTCCCTTTAGTTATTGGGAAATTATTACAAATATTATTATAGGTTATTATTTTTTCAAAGATATCCCAGATAAATTTACATGGATTGGTATTGTGATTATTATTGGAAGTGGTATCTATATTTTGTTTCAAACTAGAAATTTAAAATATGAAAAATAAAATTATTATTTCATGAAGTCACACGCAAAAGTAGTTATCGTAGGTGGTGGTATAATGGGTGTTAGCCTTCTTTATCACTTGGTTAAAGAGGGTTGGAAAGATATAGTTTTAATTGAAAAAGGAGAGCTCACTTCAGGATCAACATGGCATGCGGCAGGACAATGTCCACACTTTGTTGGAAGTTTTAATGCAGCAAAGATTCATAACTATTCAAATAAATTATATCAAGAACTTGAAAGTGAAACTGGCCAGTCCACAGGTTGGCATGGATGTGGAAGTATAAGATTAGCTTTGAAACAAGATGATGTTGATTGGTTTTACTATGTAAAAGGAATCTTAGATAATGTAGGCAGCCCAGCAGAATTTATAAGCAAAGAAAAAATTTTGTCTATACATCCATTTCTAAAAATAGAAGATGTTATATGCGGTCTTTATACGCCAGAAGATGGATATACAGATCCCACAAGCACGACAAATGCTATGGCAAAGGGCGCAAGAAATGGTGGTGCAGAAATCTATCGTCATAACAGGGTTAAAAAAATTAATAATTTGACCAGTGGAGAATGGGAAATCATTACTGAACAGGGAAAGATTGTTTGTGAACATGTTGTAAATGCCGCTGGATCTTTTGGAGTCGAAGTTGGTAATATGGTAGGATTAAATAATATTCCTAGTATTAATATGATTCATCATTATCTAGTAACTGAAAATCACCCTAAAATAGAAAAGCTAGATTATGAATTACCTGTAGTACGAGATCCGTATTCAAATTGTTATTTAAGACAAGAGGCAAAAGGACTAATTGTTGGAGTTTATGAAAAAAATGCTAAGGCATGGGCACTTGAGGGCATGGATTGGCGATTTGATATGGAATTGTTAGAACCTGAGTTAGATAGAATAGAGGATAATTTAGTTAAAGGTATGGGTAGAATACCTTTATTTGAAGAAGTAGGTATAAAAAGGACAATATGCGGGCCAATTACCCATGTTCCAGATGGAAATTTTTTAGCTGGTCCTGCGCCAGGAGTAAAAAATTTTTGGATGTTTTGTGGAACAAGTTTTGGAATTGCTCAAGGTGGTGGGGCTGGAAAATATATGGCACAATGGATGGTTCATGGAGATGCAGATATTAATATGTTAGAATTTGATTGTAGGAGGTATTTAGGTTGGGCCAACAAAGATTATGCTTGGAAAAGATCAGTTGATGAATATCAACGACAGTATGTTACTCCATTCCCTGGAGAGGAAATTAAGATAGCAAGAGAAATAAAAAAGACACCTATATATGATAAATTAAAAGAATTAGGAGCTAAGTACATTGATTCATATGGGTGGGAAAAACCTACATGGTTTTCAAAAAATGGCGATAATGAAAAATTTAGCTATAGGAGAACAAATTCATTTGAAACTGTTAAATTAGAATGTGAAAAAATTAAAAATAATGTTGGTGTTTTGGATTTAAGTACATTTGCAAAATATGAGATATCCGGACCAGACAGTGAGAGTTATTTAAATAGATTATGTGCAAATTCGATTCCTAAAACAGAAGGAAAAATTATTTTAACTCACATGTTAAATAACAAGGGAAGGATACAAAGTGAAATAACTGTAACCAGATTGAAAGATGGTGCATTCTATATATTATCATCGACAGCTTCAGAATTGAGAGATTTGGATTGGTTTTGCTTTCAAAAAAATAGAAATGAATCGGTAAAAATAAGCAATATATCAAATAACTACGGTGTATTAGTTTTAGTTGGACCAGAATCTAGAAATGTACTTTCTTCAATTACTGATTTTGATGTTAGTAACAAAAACTTTCCATGGTTACAAGCAAGAGAATTTAACATTAATGAAATTCCTATTAGGGCTCTTAGAATCAATTACATTGGAGAGTTAGGGTGGGAGTTTCATCATCCCATGAACAAAATGGAAAAATTATACGATATTTTATATTCTGCAGGAAAAAAATATGAAATAACTAATTTTGGTACTTATGCTGTTAATTCATTAAGAATTGAAAAAGCTTATAAAGGTTGGGGTAGTGAATTAACTGGTGAAATTTCACTAGTTGAGTCTGGTATGGATCGTTTTTATAATCTCTCTAAAAAAGATGATTTTATAGGCTCTAGTTCAATTAAAGAAAAATTAAAAAATGGTGTAGCAATTAAAATAGTGCATTTAGAAATAGATGCTGATTCCGCTGATGCTATAGGGAATGAACCTATTTATCACAATGGAAAAATCGTGGGAGTAGTAACATCTGGCGGTTTTGGTCATAGGATAAATAAAAGTTTAGCTTTTGGATATGTGGATTCAGATAAATCAGAAACAAACATTGAATTAGAGGTTGAAATTCTTGGAAAAAGAAGGAAAGCCCTTGTCCTTGATAAAATACCTTATGACGAGCAAAACTTAAGATTAAAATCTTAATTTTAAATTCTCCACAAATCTATATTAAATCTTATATTTATTTTATAGACATCATTTGAAAAATGATACTATATGAATAAAAAATTTTGAGGAACACAAATGGCTACACGAACTAATAACCCACCGAAACCATATTTAGGTTTTGGAACAAGGGTAAGAAAATCTCCGTATTTTGAGTCTACACTTAAATGGGGGTGTAAGGAATACACCACTTATAATCATATGTATTTTCCAGTATATTATAATACTCCAGAGGATGATTATTGGAGTTTAGTAAATGATGTAACATTATGGGATGTTGCAGTTGAGAGGCAAGTAGAAATTACAGGTCCTGATGCAACAAAATTCACTCAAATGCTTACTCCAAGAAATTTATCTGATTGCGAAGTTACTCAATGCAAATATGTTTTAAATACAAACTATGATGGAGGTATTTTGAGTGATCCAATTTTATTAAGATTGGCAGAAAATCATTGGTGGTATTCAATTTCTGATAGTGATTTATTGCTATGGGCAATGGGTGTTGCAGGAAAAGGAAAGTATGATGTAAAACTTGTTGAGCCCGATGTATCTCCACTGCAAGTTCAAGGCCCTAAATCAAAAGATCTTATGGTTGATTTATTTGGTTCTTGGATTAATGACATCCGATATTATTGGTGTAAAGAAACAGAAATAGATGGAATCCCTGTTGTCATTTCAAGAACAGGATGGAGTGGAGAAATAGGATATGAAGTTTATTTAAGAGATGGAAGTAAAGGAGCTGACCTTTATGAAAAAATAATGGCTGCTGGAGAAAAATATAAAATTGCCCCTACGGGACCATCGCAAATTAGACGTGTAGAAGCAGGAATTTTTTCATATTTTCAAGATATGCGAGTGACTGATAATCCTTATGAAATAGGTATGGACAGACTTGTTGATTTAGATATGGAAGCGGATTTCTGTGGTAAAGAAGCTTTAAAAAAAATAAAATCAGAGGGGATAAAGAGAAAATTAGTTGGAATTGAAATTTTAGGAGATCCGATTACCATGATTGTACCTCCTGAATATACACCTGGGTATTTTGTTCCTGATCATTGGCCTGTTAACAACGGTGATGGCAAAGAAATAGGTTATGTTACTTCAAAATGTTTTTCTCCAAGACTTAAGAAAAATATAGCCTATGCTTTTATTCCAATAGAATACTCAGATAAAGGAAGTAAAATGTTTATTAATTCACCATATGGAAACCTAGAGTC
>CEUL01084202.1_pt1 | contig 12527 bp, 15 predicted proteins | sample 427021 | NCBI WGS metagenome assembly CEUL01 (sample SAMEA2622800, study PRJEB7988) | marine metagenome | isolation source: saline water (ENVO:00002010), including | reverse complement strand
ATTCCATTTTCCTTTGTTATCAGTTTCTATGCGTTTCCTTGGAACGTTAATCTTTTTATCTTTATTTTTAGAATAAAAAAGGAGTGAGTCTAGAGCAATGTTTAGAGAATTCACTTTATCAAACTGCGACTGAATATTTTTAGTTTTTCTTTTTATATAAATTTCATTTCTAAAGTTGTCTTTCCCAAAAATTTCATCCATAATTAATCTTATAGAAGAGTTTAGTCTGTAGTCACAGTGTAAAAATATTAAACCATCCTCACTTAAAAGATTATGCATAAGAATTAATCTTTCATAAATCATAGAAAGAAATGAGTCTGCACCTAAACCCCATGTATCTCTATAAGCAATATGCTCTAAGACATTTGGTTTTTTCTCATATGAACCCTCACCTACATCTATATTCATAGAAAAATCTGCACCCACATCAAATGGCGGGTCTATGTAAATAAGTTTAATGCCACCTTCTTGCTCAATTTCTTTTCTCAAAGGACCGTTTTTTAGAGATGAAAGAATATATTTATTATCACCCCAAATAAGTTTGTTAGCCCATCCAGTTATTTGGCGACCTGAAGCAAAATCAAAAGAACCTTGAGACATTTTTACATTTTCAGACCTTGGTTCATCTACTTGTTCAATAACTTGAAAAGGAAGAACAATATTTGTTACTTCATCTGATTTTCCATTCCAAGTTAGTTCAACTTGTTTAGATTCATCAAATAAAAGAAAACGATATTTTTCAGGTAAGACTTTGCCTTCCTCAATAAGTTTTACAACATCTCGTTTTTCATTATCTGTTAGTTTCATAATTTAAAGTTACAATAATTAAGTGAATTTTAGTAGATATTTTTAAATTTTAAGAGATCCTCCATAGAGAAACTATTATACCCGTGTAACTTAGGTATATTATTTAGTTAAATATAATGGTGATTTAGATTGTGGACCCAAATCGGACCAGATCGGTTCAAATGTTTTCGTTCTAAAAAAAATTCCAAAAAAAAATTCAGACAAATCTACGAATTACCTATGTCCTAAATTTAGGTCTGGTTACTTGGTATGTTAAGACATGATTATTGGTTTTCTCCTTTCTCTCCAATAATCTAGAAAGGTAGGTTATATGATTAAATAAATTAAATATTGTTTTCATAAGTCTGAAATAAACTCCGTAGTTTCTCGTCCTTTCTACGGAGTTTTTTTTATCTCTTTTAACTACTTTTCGGACAAATCTATTAACTACCTATGTCCTAAATTTAGGACTGGATCATTGTTAATATAAGACATGATTAAAAAAACAAATATTAACAATTATATAAAGGAAAAATAACTATGACTAAAACTAAAACTAAAACTAATCGTTCTGTCGACCCTAATCTTGAGACTATTTCAGGTTATTATAGAGAAGACAAAATCAATACGAACAATGATCCTAAAACATGGATGGATGAAGATGATGAGTTTTTCATAAAAATATATCAGATATTTGAAAAATATTACTTCAAACGGTTAAATCATAAACAATCCCTAATTGATTATGATAAAAAACAGAAAAAGGATGGTGGTCCGAGAGTTCCAGATTGGATTATAGAATGTTGTGGAAAATGGGAGAAAGACAATTTAGGAAAGTTAGTTTATATATTCTTCGACTTATTGGATCCCCTTTCGAAGACTGGACCAGATATTATCGACAGTTATGAACAAGACTTGTCTGAAATCGATATATCATTTGATGATTTGATTGAAAAACAAAAACCTTTTCTTGAAGTCTATAACAAACACGGACTAATTAAGGGGGTAATATAATGAAAAATAAAGTGAACTATATTTCTGAACAGGATTTTCAGGACAAAATAAAACAACTATTTCATGATCGTTATCGTTTAACCAGTTTGCTATCTGGACATCGTTCATTCCCTTTTCTCTGAATTCTGTTATCGTCTGGTAAAGAAATACTTGATAGTCGGAATACTTTGGTGTCCAAAGATTCTGAGAAGATAAATTAAGGTCAAAACAGAGAAGGGTGCTGTTTTTGGAGAATGCCCCATTACTTAACCATTCAGTTACGGTGGAATAGTTTCCTTACGGGGGGTTCTCTTAAAATTTAAAAATCTCTACTAAAATTGTGCGATTTATCGTAGTTTTAAATTATGAAATATGAAATTGAATGTGATTGTGTAGAAGAAAGAACCCCAAGAGTAATTCCAGTTCTAAAGGAGACTTTAAAGGATAATCATGAAATTTATGTTCTCCTCTGTGACAGGTGTTTTGAAGATCATAAAGAAGTAATGAGATGTGAATTTTCAGAAGAAGAATTTGAAAATGAAAGAATAAGAGAATTTTATAACTTAGAGAATATTAGTGATGGTGTAAAATCTGATAAAGATTTAGAACTGAATAAATTAATTGAAAACCATATAAGACTTAGTGACTGGAAGGTATACGCACCAAAGGGACATGCATATGCGGGGTTTGGTAAAGAAGCGTTATTTAATAAAATAAAATCTTATGTAGTTACTTATTATAAAAAATATAAAGAGTTTCCATTTGGAATACATAGAATTAATAACATTAGCATTACGTTTAAAAAACATTTCACAGATTTTTAGTTTAACAGAATTTCAGTTGATCGTTCAATTGAAAGTATCAAAACATGCGCCTCATAATTTTTTTAATTTTTTTTATGATCATGAGTTCAAGATTTTCTTTTGCAGAAACTATTCAAATTGATTTTACTGCAGATGACTCTTATAGCATTGAAGTCGCCAAGATAAATGTTGGGGACACTATAGAGTGGTCACCTAAAAATGAGGGACATAATGTTGAGTTTTTAGGAGGTCCAGATTTTAGTTCCTTACCAGAAAAGTCAGATTTAAATGCTTTTTATTCGGTCACTTTTAACTTTCCTGGAGTATATTTATATCATTGTACGCCGCATGGTAATATGGGAATGCTGGGTCTAGTTATAGTAGGAAATGATTTTCACAATTTAAAGGATATTGAAGGGATAGAACTTTCCCGTGTAGCGAAATCAGTTTTACAAAGATTGATTAGAAATGCCCAATCAAATTCATAGTCAATCAAGAAAACCCTCAAACATATTAACCACAGTCTTATCAACCGCCTCCAAACTAAAATCAGACCAAACCTCTGGATACTGTCTTTCTAAATTCTCATCTTTCAGTCTTTTCTTCTTCACGATTGAATGAACATGAGTCCCTCTGAACTTCTTACCTCGCACAAACCATACTGTAGAATAGTGGGGTTAGGTAACCATCTGGTTTAGGTTTTTTGGTGGTAGGATTTTATCGCCTCTTGAACAATTATTTCCATGCGGTCCAGGAATTTCGATCGATCTGCTTTACTAAAAGGAGCAGGGCCGCCAGTGATTTTACCAGTTTCACGTATCCCTTTCATTATTTCTCGTGTAGCAAGTGCGGTTCCTATATTATCGTCGGTATAGGTTTTACCGTTAGGCCTGATGGCGAATGCACCCTTTTTAAGGCAATGTCCGGCTAGAGGAATATCATTCGTCACGCATATATCCGACTGGCCAATATGGTCTGTAATCCAGTCATCGGCAGCGTCGGCACCTTGATTGACAATGATAAGCTGTATTAGTCGATTTAACGGGGGGCGGATTCCGCCATCGCAGACAAGATAGGTTTCAAGATTATGGCGTGTCGCAACTCGTTCTATTTCGTTCTTGACCGGACAGGCATCAGCATCGACATAAATTTTAACCATTATAGAAAAACGATTTCATTGATTTAATACCACTCATTCATTAAATTAATTTTTAAGTTTATCTTAAATCGTTAGCTAAATCCAACTAGTATCTGTGGAGTAATTCCAGATAGTAAATTAAGATGGAGGTTGAAATGAAGTTTTCAATTATTGCCATAATTTCTTTTATTTTCTTGAGTACTTTAGGTAGTTCAGTGGTTTACTCAGATGATAAAGATTTTTTATCAGTCGGGTGTAGTTTGAGCTCTTATTTTAGTGAACCTGCTATTAAATTTTCCAGTATCGAGGGTGAAATAAACCCAGATAATTATGGAAGTGCTGGCACACTATCGCTTATAGCTGAAATGAAAACTAAATCAGGTAATTGGAAAAAGTTCTCTGTGAAGGGGGAATACAAGAAAGTTGGTAAAAGATTGGAGCTTTCAAAAACAGATTTTGTAAGATTTGATAGTGATCTAATCACAAAAGAGGAATTTAAGGATATCTTTGGTCCATTACCGGAATTAAAATGTAAAGCCTACTAGTATTTATTGATTAAGATATTGAACATATTAAATAAAAAATATTACTTTATTTTTCTGGTAGGATTTTTTTGTGCTATTCCGGGAATTTCAAGTGCTCAATTCATCGATACTAAATGGCTAGTCACTGGGTATTATGGTGAATTATGGTTTGCTAACGAAAAGGATCTTCTCGGAAAACATCAGGAATTTAACAAGGGATTTGCCCAAGGAGTCTTCTATTCATGTGACTACGCCGGACAATCAGCAACTTATAATTCTTATACAGCAAACGAGTTTTTTAAAAATAAAGAATTTAAAATAGGAAACCAAGAGGGAGCATTTGCAAAGGTATTTAAGGAAAGTGGCATAGGTATTAAAAATACAAAGGTGTATGTCCATAGAATAACCTGTAATGGAAAAAAGACTATTGATAGGAAAGTGATGTATCCTTTTGTGACAGTTGGTGATTCTAACAAAGCTTTCTATATATATGAGGGGGCAATATTTACATTAGAATTTGAACAGTAGATTTGCAAAGTGAGGAAAATAATGAAATTTAATTTGAGTTTAAAAGATCCCCATTTGACTGTTATAGATGATTTAAAGGAAAAGTATTCTGTATCTTCAAATGAAGAAATTGTAAAAAAATGCGTCCAATCAGCTCTTCAACTGCAAAATGATGACTTGATCTTTGGTAAGGAGAGGGAGCAATGCAATGGAGGTTGTTTTGCTTCTGAGCCTCAATTTGAAGTTGATATAGATGATGATGACTTCAATAAATTAAAGAAAATTTATAAAGAGTATGGTTTTGATGAGTATGATTCTGAAGAAGAAGAAATCAGTAAAACAATACGTTGTATCATTAATTTCTTTGATGAGGAGCCTGGTTTGGTTTCTATTTAGAGAATCATTGAACAAGTCTTTGTTTCAACTCCAAAGTCAATAAAATAGGATTAATTATTGTGATGTCTGAGAAGAGGCAAATATTATTTCTAATTTAGAAAAAAAATCTGTAAAAAAAGTAGCTAATATTTTGCTAAAGTCTGGACATGGGCACAATGTCATTGAGCTTAAAGATACAGCAAGATCGGCAGCTGATGCTGCCACTGCCCTTGATGTGCCAGTTGGGGCAATAGTAAAGACACTAGTTTTTATCATTAGTGACAATAATCATAATACACCTGTTATAGCTTTGGTTGCGGGTGATAAACAATGTAGGACAGATATGCTTCCAAGAGTTTTGGGTTGTTGTGGGGAGGTAATAAGACCTGGGGCTGATATAGTGAAGGAAATTACAGGATATTCAATTGGGGGAGTTTCCCCTCTAGGTCTGCCAGAAAAATTAGATGTAATTCTTGATGCTTCTCTAAAACGATTTGAAACGATATGGTCTGCAGCAGGGCATACACATTGTGTTTTTCCTGCTACATTTGTACAGCTTGCAAATATGACTAAATCAATAGAGTCTGATCAAATAACCTAGTCATCTTTACTAAGATGCTCTCATTCTATGCCAATTGAATTATGATGAAATATTTTCAAGAAATTTTTATGGAATATGTAATATGAACTATTAATCATCGTTAGATGGATCAAAAATAAATTTTTTGCCGTGGAATTTTAGTGTAATTGGATAAGATGAATTGTTAAAAGCTCTAATGCGTCTTTCAAGTTCTTTGGGTTCGATATCTGTATATACGGTTTGATAGTCATCAACTTCTTTAATTGTTCTTTTTACGTTGTGCCAAGTTAAATTAGTATTTTTTTCCGTCATTTCTTTGATGTATTGAGATCCTGATTCTCTGACCTTTGTAGAAAAATTAATAAATGAGGAAAATAGGCACTCATGTGTTTTTTGTAATAGTGATTCTAGGTTATCACTTTCTACAATCGGAAAATATGTTACATCTATAATTTTTCCATTATCAATCTTTTCGTTCATTAAATGGACTGTGATGCCGAATCTTTTATCTTCATTATATATCGCGAAATTAATACCTCCTGAACCTGGGTATTTTGGTGTTCCAGGGTGAAAATTTATAGAGTGCAGATTTGCTTTATCTAGTAGAGATTTTGGCAATACATAGAAACTGCGGTAGCAAAATATATAATCAAAGCTCAAGTCGAAAATGTATTGAGGAAGTTTATCGTCACGTTTTGATGACCAGACAACAGTCACCTTAAAGCCTAAATTTTCAAGATGTTTGGCACAACGTTCTGAATTGGCGTCATCTTTTCTACCAAAAAAAAGTGCTGAAACACCGTTTAAGTTTGTCTTATTTTGAGATGTATCGGTCATCGTAAAGGATAAATAAAGGCCTCGAATAATTAGATAATTTATGAAAACATAAGGTTAATTTATATGATTCGTGAAAAAAGAGGTAGGTTTTAGTGAGTAATAATGGAAAAAACTCTTTAACTGGTGCTCAGATCCTCCTGAATGGACTGGTTGATAATGGAGTTGATGTATTCTTTGCTAATGCTGGGACATCAGAGATGCACCTTGTTTCTGCTATTGGGTCTAATGAGAATGCTCGGCCAGTTTTATGTCTTTTTGAAGGGGTAGTCACTGGTGCTGCAGACGGATATTGGAGAATGGCACGAAAACCAGCTGCTACACTTCTTCATCTTGGTCCTGGGTATGCAAATGGTATGGCTAATCTGCATAATGCGAAAAAAGCATTTTCAGGTATTGTTAATATTGTTGGTGATCACGCAACTCGTCATTTAAAGTATGATGCTCCACTAACTTCTGACCTCATTGGACATGTAAAGATTCATTCACATTGGTTCCACGTATCAAATTCTTCAACAGATCTAGGCCAGGCGGGTGTAGAGGCTGTTTCTATGGCGGAGTCTGGATGGGGAAAAATTGCAACTGTGATTGCTCCTGCTAACCATGCTTGGGAGATGGGGGAGCCTCATGGTCAATTAAAAAAACCACAAGCTCTAAAAAATGTGTCGGATAAAAGATTAGAGGAGATTAGGAATCTTCTTGAAAAGCCAAAAAAGACAGCATTTCTTCTTGGTGGCCTCGCTCTCCAATCTGAATGTACTGAGCTCGTAAGCGAAGTGGCGCAAAATTTTAATGCATCTCTGATTTGTGAGACTTTTTCAGCTCGTATGGAGAGAGGTGTTGGTCGTGTAACACTGGAGAGGATTCCTTACTTTGCAGAACATGCTATTAAGTTTCTCTCTAGTTTTGAACAGATTATTTTAGTGGGGGGAAAAGATCCAGTTGGTTTTTTCGCTTATCCAGGAGTAAAGAGCCGTCTAGCTTCAGAGGAATGTCAGGTAAGTAGGCTAGTTGATATTGACGAGGATGTTTTTGATACCTTGATAAGGTTAAAGAAATTAGTTGGTGGAGGCTATAAGCCAATTTTGCAAAAAGCAATTCGCCAGGAGCCAAGTGGTAGTGAACTAAGCCCCTCAAACTTAAGTATAGTAATCGCCAATGAAATGCCTGAAAACAGTATCATTTCAGATGAAGGTATAACATGTGCTGCAGATCTGTTCGAGCAAACTAAGGCTGCGCCTAAACATGATTGGTTATCTATAACCGGGGGGTCAATAGGACAAGGTTTGCCGGTTAGTTTCGGTGCAAGTATTGCATGTCCTTCAAGAAAAGTTATAGCGTTTCAGGCGGATGGTAGCGCCATGTATACTGTCCAAACACTTTGGAGTATTGCACGAGAGAATGCTGACGTAACAATTGTAATACTTAATAACAAAAGCTATGCAATTTTAAATATTGAATTAGAGAGGCTTAAGGTGGGAGTTCCTAATTCGAAGACTTTATCGATGCTTGATTTATCAAACCCTGAGGTTGATTGGGTTTCTATTTCTCATGGTATGGGAATAGAAGCTAGTAGGGCAACGACAGTGACTGAGTTCGAGGATCAGTTTAAATCCGCTATGGCTTCTAGTCGACCAAGGTTAATTGAGGCTATGGTAGTTCAAAAAATCAATCACGGGTATGAATGACTATAAAAAGGAATTTAGAGGCATTAAGTATATCTGGCGGTGATTTCTAATATACCATTCACCGCCAGATATATTATATACAGATTAATAACTAGATTTTTTGGCCCCTTCTATCCTTGCAATGAGCTCTTTAGCCAATGTTTTTGATTTTTTACCCACAAATTTCACTTTCTTGATATCTGCTAGGTTATCTAAGTTATTTCCCACAACAACAAACCCAATCATACCCATAGATTTATGTGGGGTGCACCAGTAGGCATAAATACCCGGAACAGTAAATTTATACTCAGTATCTTTAGAAAGTTTAGATTTGAAAGCTTTTACACCTTCTGGGATACCGCGCTTCTTTATAAATTCGACATTATGACCTTTGCTTGATGACTTCCAAGTGACGGTATCTCCGACGTCAACGTAGACAAGACTAGGGGTGAAGACATTTTTTTTGCCTTCAGATTTGTTTAGCATTTCTACTGTGGTATCGGCAGACATTGCTGTTGTTGCAGAAAAAACAAGTATTAGGGCACAAATTATTAATCTCATTATTACGACCTTCTCATGTTTTATGTTCAAAAACGTAGTCTTTAAATTTTAACTTAACCCCCCTATATACTTAGCAATTTTAACTCTGAATAGATAGGTCAAATCAAACAATTATAGGTTATATAGGTGGCAAAATAGAGAAAAAAAGGGGAAATAAGTTGTTGTCTCTAAATACTCTTTTTAGAATTCACTAGACAAGCCAAAATTTGTTAAAAATGGCTTAAAGTATTCATCTTATTTAGGAGTAGATGCTATAAATAATACTCATAAATAGATAACTAAAGTAGCTGTAGAGATTTTGCTTATTTTATTAACTTAGAAAGTTTTTCATATGAACATCGATAATGTTTCAATAAACCTTGCCTATAATTATGAGGATCTTAGGGAGCCAGTTAAAACCCTTTGTGATAAATTTCCTGGAGAGTATTGGCGGGAAAAAGATCGTGAGCGTGCTTATCCTGAGGAATTTGTCAAGGAACTGACTCAATCTGGATTTCTGGCAGCTTTAATACCTGAGGAGTACGGAGGTAGTGGCCTTGGTATTGGGGCCGGTGCAGCTATCTTAGAAGAAATTAATGCTTCAGGTGGTAATAGTGGTGCATGCCATGCACAGATGTACACGATGGGTACAGTTTTGCGACATGGATCGAAGGACCAGAAAGAGCAATATTTACCTCGTATTGCTTCAGGTGATATTCGATTACAAGCTTTTGGTGTGACCGAACCTACAACTGGTTCAGATACTACTCAATTAAGAACAACAGCTGTCCGAAAAGGTAATGACAGATATATTGTGAATGGTCAGAAAGTTTGGATATCGCGAGCACAGCAGTCAGATTTACTTCTTCTGCTTGCCAGGACTACTCCAAAAGAGGAATGCAAAAAGCGTACTGAGGGCTTATCAGTATTCCTCATTGAACTAAAAGATGCTGTAGGCAATGGTCTTGAGATTAGACCAATTCCGACGATGATAAATCATAATACAAACGAGCTTTTTTTTGATAATCTTGAGATATCTTCTTCAACTCTGATTGGTCAGGAAGGGTCAGGATTTAAGTATATTTTGGACGGTATGAATGCTGAACGTATTTTGATAGCTGCTGAGTGTATAGGTGATGCGCGTTGGTTTATAGAGAAAGCAAGTGGATATGCAAATGAGCGTAAGGTATTTGGAAACCCTATAGGTGCTAATCAAGGTATTCAATTCCCAATAGCCCGTGCTTACGCGCAAACACAAGCTGCTGATATGATGGTAAGGAAATCGGCTGCACTTTTTGATGCTGGTATTGCTTGTGGACCTGAGGCAAATATGGCCAAGTTATTAGCTTCAGAAGCCTCTTGGGAAGCAGGTGATACTTGTATGCAGACGTTTGGTGGGTTTGGTTTTGCTGAAGAATACGATGTTGAGAGAAAGTTTAGAGAAACACGACTTTATCGCACAGCACCAATCTCAACGAATATGATTTTAGGATATATAGGCCAACACGTATTAGATATGCCAAGGTCCTATTAATGTCTAGAAGGTTAAGCGAACTGCTGGTGGTCTCAATCGAGCAGGCTCTAGCGGCACCTTATTGCACTAGTCGTCTGGCCGATGCCGGAGCAAGAGTAATTAAAGTCGAGCGTCATGAAGGTGATTTTGCGCGACGTTATGATGACATGTTGAATGGGTGTAGTTCTTGGTTTGCTTGGCTAAATAGAGGCAAAGAATCCATAGTATTAGATTTTAAAAATCCATCGGATGCAAGTCTACTGAGGAAAATCATTGGTAAGGCGGATATCTTTGTTCAGAACTTAAGCCCAGGTGCAACTGAAAGAGCTGGTTTTGGCAGTGCTGATTTGAGGGGCGAATTTCCTTCATTAGTCACTTGTGACATTAGTGGTTATGGAGTTGAGGGTCCTTATCGGGATGTGCCTGCCTATGATTTTCTTGTTCAGTGTGAATCAGGTGTAGCCTCAGTAACTGGTACTTCAGAAGAAGCGGCGCGTGTAGGCGTCTCAGTGTGTGACTTAACAGCTGGTCTAAACGCTTATGGGAGTATTTTGGAGGCTATAATAACCCGAATGTCTTCAGGGTATGGTGATGGAATTCATGTTTCGCTTTTTGATGGTATGGCAGATTGGATGAACGTTGCTCGACTACATCAACAAAATTACGGCAGGCCTCCCGAGCGCATGGGTCTTTCTCACTCTCTTATTGCCCCTTATGGCGCTTATCCAGTAGGTGGGGGAGGGAATATTGTTATTGCTATTCAGAATGATAGGGAGTGGGGCCGTTTTGCCTCTAATGTTCTTGGGGACAAATTACTTGTTAGTGATAGTAGGTTTATAAATAATGCAGCACGTGTGAAAAACCGTGGAGAAATGGATGCTATAATTAAAAATGTTTTTGAAAAATATAATTTGTCTAATCTTTGTAAAATTCTTCTTGATGAGCGTATCGCCTTTGGTCGATTAAATGATGCTCTAGCCTTATCACAACATCCTCAACTTAGGACAATACCTCTAAAACTTCCTGATGGTGAAGTTTTAGAAATTATAGCTCCTCCTTCTAGGTTCGATTCAGGGGATAGTGTACTGGGTCCAGTACCCTCCTTAGGCGAACATAGTGAGAAAATTAGGAGGGAATTTAAATGATTATATTCATAAAATTTGGAGTAAGTGGATGGTGACAGCGGAAAATTATGAAGCATGGGTTGGGAGAGAAATTGAGAAAATTGATACTATAGACACTCATAGGGTCGCGGGACTTAGTGCTATTCTGGATAAAAATTATAAAATACCTACCCCGGGTTCTCCTTTGCCACCTTGTTGGCATTGGGCATTTTGTAATGATGTTGTCCCTCAATCTCAACTAGGTGTCGATGGGCATCCTGAGAGAGGCGGTTTTCTTCCAGATCTAAAACTTCCAAGGCGTATGTGGGCTGGTAGTAAGGTTCAAATTAATCAGAGTCTTAGGGTAGGTGACACTGTTACAAAGCGATCAAAAATATTAAGTATTACACCTAAATCTGGAAAAAGTGGCCAACTATTTTTTGTTTCAATTAAGCACGAATGGTTTGTTGGTGATAAGTTATCCATAAAAGAAGACCAGGATATTGTTTACCGCGATATGCCAAGAAAAATTAATTCAAACTCTTCTGGAATTACTGCCCCAAGTAAGAGTTTATGGAGGAGAGAAATCAAGCCAGACCCTGTTCTACTTTTTCGGTATTCTGCCTTAACATTTAATGGTCATAGGATTCATTATGATCAACCGTATTGTATATCGGAAGAGGGATATCCTGGTCTAGTTGTCCATGGTCCACTCATAGCAACTTTTTTGTTGGACCTATGTAGGCATAGCAACCCAGAGCGTGAAATTTCAAGGTTTTCTTTTCGTGCAGTATCTCCATTATTCGATCAGTCACCATTTTTTATTTCTGGGAGTCTTACAGATGATGGAAACGCTGCAGATCTTTGGGCGGAGAATGCTGAGGGATATATATCATCTAAAGCGAAAGTAGAGATGAAAGGGTAGTATAGTGTAAATATTTCTTTTAGGAAAAATTAGATATTAAATATTTTATTTAATACCAAAATCCTTAAATCGTTTGTTGAATCTTGAAAGTTGGCCACCCTCGATCAATTTTTGCTGCCCCCCAGTCCACACAGGGTGCGACAGCGGATCTATATCTAGGGTCATTGTATCTCCAGCTTTTCCCCATGTAGAGCGCGTTTTGAATGTGGAGCCATCAGTTCTAGTAACTGTGATTTCGT
>CEUL01030939.1_pt1 | contig 12559 bp, 12 predicted proteins | sample 427021 | NCBI WGS metagenome assembly CEUL01 (sample SAMEA2622800, study PRJEB7988) | marine metagenome | isolation source: saline water (ENVO:00002010), including | reverse complement strand
GAGCTGTACAAGGTATTGGATGGGCATTAAATGAAGAATACTATATGCTAAATAATGGTTCGATGGCTAATTCAAGTTTTCTAGATTACAGAATGCCAACATCGTTAGATTTACCTAAAATTGATACCATACTTGTAGAGGTACCTAATCCACTACATCCTTATGGTGTTAGAGGAGTAGGTGAAGTTCCAATTTGTCCACCTATACCAGCTATAGCTAATGCTATTAAAAATGCAATAGGGACAAGGCTTTATGATACACCTATGAACGCAGGTAGAATAATTCAGAGTATAAGTTAGAATATTTTTTATACTTTTTTAACAACTTTATTGTAAAATAATTATATGAACTTCAATAATTAAGGAAAAATTTATGGTTGCAACTCACGAAAACAAAAATAAATATAATGTTATTGGTAAATCTCCTATAAGACACGATGGTGTAGATAAAGTAACTGGAAGAGCTACTTACGGTGCAGATATTAAAGTTCCAGGTTTAATATGGGGAGATGTTCTTAGAAGCCCGCATGCTCATGCAAGAATATTAAGTATAGATACATCGAAAGCTGAGTCTATGGATGGTGTATTTGCTATAGTAACCAACAAAGATTTTCCTAATGTTGAAGAAAAAGAAGTATCCACAGGAGAAGACGTAGTTAACCTAAAACGAGATCAAGCTAATATCATGGCTTTTGATAAAGTTCATTACAAAGGTCATGTCATTGCAGGTGTAGCAGCAATAGATCGTAATACTGCTCAAGAGGCAATAAAAAAAATAGATGTGAAATACGAAGTTCTTAAACATGTTTCGGATGTAGATTCTGCCATGGCCAAAGATGCACCTATCATTCTCGAAAGTTTATCTGGTGATCACCTTGGAGAAAATGTACCTAACACAAATGTTGCAAAAATATTTAGACATGAATTTGGCGATGTAGAACAAGCATTTAAAGATTCTGATTGTGTTGTTGAAAGAACATTTACAATGTCCATGATCCACCAAGGTTATATTGAACCACATAACGCTACTGCTGTATGGGGGCAAGATGGAAAAATAAATCTATGGGCAAGTACCCAAGGTTCATTTGGAGTTAGAGCTCAAACTTCAGGAATGCTAGGTATACCAGAATCAAAAATAAAAGTAAATTATGTTGAAATTGGCGGTGGATTTGGTGGTAAAACTAAGGTTTATTTAGAGCCAATAGCAGCATTATTATCAAAAAAATCAGGTGGCAGGCCAGTAAAACTTGTAATGGATAGATCCTCTGTATTTGAAGCGACAGGCCCAGCTCCTGGTGGAAAAGTCAGGATGAAAATTGGGGCAAATAAAAATGGAAAAATAACTGCCGCTGAAACAGACATAATGTTTGAGTCTGGTGGCTATCCCGGTTCAGCTGTTGCAGCGGGTAGTATATGTGTTTTTGCTTGTTACAATTTAACTAATTCAAAAATTACAGGATATGATGTTCTGGTAAACAAACCTAAATCTGCAGCTTATAGAGCACCTGGCTCACCTCAAGTATCATTCGCCATTGAATCAGTAATTGACGAACTATGTGAAGAATTATCCTTAGATAAATTACAATTTAGAATTGATAATGCTAGCAAAGAAGGTACAAGAAGAGGTGATGGTGTTAAATTTATACGAATTGGTTTAGAAGAATGCTTAGAAGCAGTTAAAAGTTCCGATCACTGGAATTCTCCCTTGGGCGAAGCCCCGAAAGGAAAAGCTAGGGGAAGGGGTCTTGCAACAGGTTATTGGATGAACGGTGGTGGTAAGTCTACATGTGATCTAATGCTTAATGATGACGGAAAAGTTACATTAAATGAAGGATCTGCTGATATTGGAGGCACAAGAACTTCAATTTCAATGCAAGCAGCTGAAGTTTTGGGAATTCCTGTTGAAGATTTTCATCCTAGTGTTCCTGATACAGATAGTATTGGATTTACTGGAGTTACTGGAGGCTCTAGGACTACATATGCAACTGGTCTTGCCGCTTACAACGCAGCACAAAAATTAGTTGAAGAGTTAAAAAGTAGATTATCAATTATATGGGAAGCAGAAACTGATCAAATTAATTTTTCTAACGGAATTTTTTCATTTGAAAATGAATCTATCCATATTCAAGATTTAGCTGGAAAATTAGACCCAACTGGTGGGCCAGCAACATCAACAGCATCGGTTAATCTTGATTCAGCAGGTAATGCTTTTGGTGCTCACATATGTGATCTTGAAGTTGATTTAGAAACCGGTAAAACTGATGTAATCAGATACACTGCGGTACAAGATGTTGGAACTGCTGTTTACCCAAAATATTGCGAAGGACAAATTCAAGGAGGAGTTGTTCAAGGGCTAGGCTGGGCATTAAATGAAGAATATTTCATCACAGAGGATGGTGTAATGGCAAATAAATCATACCTTGATTACAGAATGCCAACTTCACTAGATATGCCTATGATTGATGCAATCATGGTTGAAGTACCAAATCCACTTCATCCATTTGGAGTTAGAGGTGTTGGAGAAGTTACACTGGCGCCTCCACTTGCAGCAGCAGCATTAGCAATTAAGGAAGCAACAGGAAAAAGACACTTCGATCTTCCAGTAAAACCTGGAAGAATTATTGATTTATATAAATCCTAAAAACTAAATGGCTATTGTATTTATACCATATGCAATGAGAAAATATTGCGAAGATAAAAATATAGTTGAAATATCTGCAAAAACGCTTGGCGAGTTGATAGATAGTTTAGAAGAACTTTACCCAGGTACAAAAGCACATATTATCGAAGAAGGATCTATAAAACCTGGTGTAGCGGCAGTTGTTGATCACACTACAACTAGAAAAGGCTTACTAGAAAAAATTAATGATGACAGTGAAATACATTTCATAAATGCTGTATCTGGGGGAATAAAATGAGCAGAGAAAAAAAACATTTTGATGATGGAGTAATTTTTGATTCAAATGCAAAGACAAAGATCTCAAATGTAATAGGTTATTTTCTTGATGAACTAGATCCATATGTCGATAAAATTGGCACGGAAGATACTCCTTTTAGAGTGGCTAAAATGTATGATGAATTACTTTCTGGATATGCAACTAATCCTGAAAAATTGCTAAATAATGCATTGTTTGATGTGAAGTATGACGAAATGGTAGTCGTAAAAAATATTGATTTCTATTCCTTATGCGAGCATCATCTCATACCATTCTATGGTTCTGTTAGTGTAGGTTATCTTCCAAAGGATAAAGTTATAGGATTATCTAAAATACCTAGGCTAGTCGACATGTTCTCAAAAAGATTACAAGTTCAAGAAAGAATGACCCAAGAAATAGCCCACGCAATCAATGATCTAATTTCTCCAAAAGGAGTTGGAGTTGTAGTTCAAGGTAAACATTTATGCGCATCAATGAGAGGGGTCAAAAAACCAAATGTTATGATGAGTACAAGTGCACTACTTGGTGTTTTTAAGGAAGATCACAGTTCCAGAGAAGAATTCTTAGATCATATAAAATGAAAATCTCTAACAAAACAATATTAGTGACAGGTTCTAGTAAAAGAATTGGAAAAGAAATTGCTTTTTTTTTAGCAAAAAAAAATGCAAAAGTTATAATTCATTACAATAAATCTAAAGTAAATGCATATAAAACATATAATCATATAAAGAACAATATTAATCCTGACTGTATGATTGCTAAATCAAATCTTGAGTCAGTAATAGAAAACAGAAACCTAATAAAAAAAATAATAAGAAAATTTGGATCGTTAGATATTATTATTAATAATGCTTCAATTTTTAACAAAATAAATTTTAATAATACTACTCAAAAAGTATGGGATGAACATTTTAATGTCAACTTAAGAGCACCATTTATTTTAGCCCAAGAATTAAGAAAACACCTAAATAATAATCCAGGAAAAATTATTAATCTAAATGATTGGAAAACAACAAGAAAATCTCGTTTTGCATATGGAGTTTCAAAATTTTCATTATCTGGCCTTACAAAAAGTTTGGCTTTAGAATTATCTCCCTCAATCCAAGTTAATGAAATAGCACTAGGAGCTATTTTACCTCCGTCTGATATGAACAAAAATGATTATAATAAAACTAGTGATAACTTTGGTCCTTCAAAAAGAATGGGAGAATTATCTGAAATTAATAATTTAATAGAAATGCTAATTACTAATGACTACATAACCGGTGAAACCATTAATTTAGATGGAGGAAGACACTTATAAAATGAAAGATAAAATAAATATTAAAAATTTAGTAGTTTATGGAGTTATAGGTATTAACTCATGGGAAAGAGAAACTAAACAAAAGATTGAGATTGATTTAGAGATAGAATCAAATCTAAGTCAAGCAATGAAATCAGATAATATAAATGATACAGTAAACTATAGAACAATAAGTAAAAAAATAATACAACATGTAGAAAGCTCAGAATATTATTTAGTTGAAAGACTTGCTAACAGTCTAATAGAAATTTGCTTTGAAGAAGATAAAAATTGTAACTCTGTTAATATAACAATACGTAAACCAGGAGCTGTAAGATTTGCAGAATCAGTTGGCGTAAGTATCAAGAGAATAAAAAATGAAAAGTGAAAGAGTATACGCTCTCACGATAGTTGGTGGTAGAGGAGAAAGACTAAAACCATTAACAAATCAGATACCTAAACCTATGGTAAAAATAAATGGAATACCTATCATAGAGCATCAGATTAATTGGATGAAATCTCAAGGAATAACGGATGTTATTTTTTTATGTGGATATTTAGGAGAAAAGATTCAAGATCATTTTGGAGATGGGTCTAAATTTGGAATTAGAACAAAATATTATTTTGAAAAATCTCCTTTAGGACGAGGTGGTGCTATAAAAAAAGGGATGGATTTTGTTCCTGATAATACTAATCTTTTAGTAACAAATGGAGATATAATTACTAATCAAGAAATTCAACCGATAATTAATTCTCATATAAAAAGTAAAGTAATTTGTACAGTTATGCTTGTTCCTTATATTAGCCAGTATGGGGTAGTAATTAATGACAAGGATGACTACATAAAAAGTTTTGATGAAAAAGGAAAGCTTCCTTATTGGATTAATGCTGGAGTATATATTATGAATTCATCAATAAAAAATTTACTTCCAGATATTGGAGATCATGAAAATACAACCTTTACTTCATTATTAAAAGAAAAACAACTTTTTGGATTTAGGTCAAAAAAAATATGGAGTAGTATAGAAAGTATAAAAGATCTTTTAGAAATGGAGAAAAAAATGAAAAATGGCGACTTAAAATTTTAGGGGCAATCTAGAAGGGTTATTTGAAAAAAGATAAACCATCAATCATGAAACTAAAACTGACTTAGCCATAGTACACACCGATAAATTTACTAAATTCATTTCTTATCTGATTATTGAAAATAGCTGATGAAGAAAAAAGTATTTCTATTCAGATTACTTACGTAAAAATGAATATGTATTTTAGCTTCATTTTTTCTGAGAAGACATCAAGAATTGAAGAAGGTCACTATTAGGATCTAGAATAATTGTTGTTTCTGAATCTAGGAACTTTTCATATGCTTCAAGAGTTCTTCTAAATTCATAGAATTCAGGATCTCTTTCAAGTGCTTCTGCTAAAATATTTATAGCCTGCTCCTCAGCTTCACCATATAACCTAGCAGATGTACCTTCTGCACTTTTTAAAATAACATTAACTTGTTTGTCTACATCTGCCCTAATTTCAGCATCTTTTTGAGACCCCTCTGCTCTTAAACCACTAGCAATTCTTTCTCTTTCTGCTTCCATTCTTTGAAAAACACTTGTTTCAATATCTGGAGGGAAATCAGCTCTTTTTATTCTAACGTCAACTATTTTTATTCCATAAATATCCTTAATGTCTGTTGTATAGGTTATTGTGTATCCACTTAAAGCTTCTGGATTGGAAGAGGAAGCGAGTAAAGCAATTTCGTTTGGAGTGGCTTTTCTGCCTCTTTCTCGGTCCGATAGGCTTTCATCAATAAAAATTTCAATTGATTCATGTTCAACACTTCCATAGGTTTGAATAACAGATTCTCTAGAAATTTCTATCCTGTTAGTTGCATCAGTAACTCTATGCATTATATCTTCACGTTTTTCAGAAATAACTTCTTCTTGCAAGTCTAAGGCAACTTCTTGTCTAAGCTGAGCATTTACAATATCTCCTACCCTAGAGGATGCTCCAACTTCATTCCTTAGACTCTTATAAAATTGAAGTGGGTCTACTATTTTATATCTAGCATAAGAATCAATAACTAAATTTCTCTTGTCAGCTGTAAGAATTGATGCAGGGGCTGCATCTACTCTAAGTAATCTATTATCAAATTTAGTAACTTGTTCTGCGAATGGTGTTTTAAACTTTAAGCCTGGCGTAGAAGATGTTTTCTGGTATTCTCCAAAACGAGTTACTATTGCAATTTGAGTTTGGTCTACAACATAAATAGTTTGAGGAAGAATAATCAATAAAACAATAGCAAATATAATTAGTATGTTTTTAGAGTTCATTATTGTACCCCTCCACCTGTTGCACCATCAATAGGTAAAAATGGTAGAACCGAACTATCATCTAGAATAAATTTCTTGATTCCAGGTAAAATTTCTTCCATGGATTCTAAATATAATCTTTTTTTAGTTACATCAGGTGAATTGATATAACCTTCTAAAATGGCATTAAATCCGTCTGCTTCACCTTGAGCCTTAGCTATCCTTCCTTCCTTGAAACCTAAAGCCTGCTCAGTAATCTTTGCCGATTCACCTAAAGCCCTAGGTAACTCGGATGCTTGATAAGCTTCTGCCAAATTAATCAACCTATCCCTATCTTCTCTAGCCTTAACAACATCTTCGAAAGCAGCTTGAACCTCCACGGGTGGATTTACATTTTGCAAAAGAACTTGAATAACATCTAAGCCTGTTTCATATTCTGATGTTAGTTGTTTCATTTTAAGCAATACTTCTGTCTGAACTTGCTCTTTTTCTGTTGTCAGAACATCATCAATATTTCTAGCACCTACAACCTGCCTAAGTGCAGTTTCAGCAATATCACGCAAAGTTCTACCGTCAGGACTACCTGGATTAACACCTCTTTCAAGATCTCCAGGATCATCTACTAAAAATAAATAATTTGGTAAATCTGATATTTTATATTGGACAACTGCTTGAACATCAACAATGTTCTCATCACCTGTAATCATTAAGGATTCGTTTGTGACAGATTGAGCAACTGCAAAACCATCGTTGCCTGAACGAAATCCTAACTCTAGCCTTCTTGTTGTTGTAACAGCTACAATATCTCTATTTCCTACTGGTGATGGAAAATGCCAATGTAAACCTGAATCTGCTGTACCTATAAATTTACCAAAAGTTCTCAAAGCAGCTTGAGAATCAGGACCAACAGTATAGAAACCAGATAATAACCATAAAACCAATAGAATAACAAACCCAATAATAATTATAGGTAATTTTCCATTATTTCCTATAAAAGGTATTTTTGGCATAGATGAAGATATTTTTTCGAATAATTCGTCAAAATTTATTTGTTCGTCCCTGTCATTGTTTTGAGGGGGCCGATACATTTTGCTGTCTTCAATTTTTTTACTTTTTGAATTTATCATAGAAACTATAAATCATTGTTATTGTTATTATATATCATTTTTACAAAATCTACTCTAGTAAACTATTTATTTTTTCTATATTATCTGCATACTTAATATCGTGGATCATATCCCCTAAGTTTTCATATCTCTTTCTTATTTTTACTAAATTGTCATAATGATTACTGCTAGATTCAGGATTTCCTCCGTATGTTCCATAAAAAGCAAAATATGCTTGGTTAATTTTTCTTATGTCATATCCTTTAGATGACAAAAATCTTCTTTGGTCATTCATAAAAGATTCTGATTCAAGAATTTTCCCTTCAGATAATAATTTTTCTACTTTTAGTCTAGTGTCTTTCATAAATAAATTAAAATTAAAGTCATTATCAGTATTTTTTGTTTGATTAATTTCTTTATATATTTTGTTTCCCATAATTTTTTTATAGGCAATCAAGCCAACTTCATCACCAAAAATATCACAAATTGTTTCATTTATAGACTGCATATCTGTACTACTAAAATATGATCTTCCGAGCGGAAAGAGAGCTAGGTAATTATGCAACCATTCGTGAGCGGCCGTTTGTAAAACATATAGTAGATCTCCCTCAGAAACCATTGACGGGTAAGTACTCACTCCACCAGTGGATACTACGATTGCAGAAAGATTATTTTTCTCTAGAAGTGTAAGTTCCATATTATTTATTACTTCAAGTGAAATATTACTGCTTAGTAACTTGTCTTCTTTTCTGTATATTTTGTCTCGGGGAGAAACAACAAGTAATTTTGGTGTTTTTCCAAGAGTAAAATCTACAGGTACATAAAAAATATTATCAAAAATATTTACTTCATTTGATTGTATTGCACTAGATATATTTTCTTCTAGAAATTGTTCTGCATATAGTTTATTTTCATTCTTAATAATTTTGTCTTTATTAATTTTTTCTAATAGTTGTTCAATTTCCGAGTTAATTTTGTTAGTTTGGATTTTTGCTAATTTAGTGTCAATCTCTCCTTTTTTAATTTTGTGTTGTAAATCTAAGTTTTCAATGAATAATTTTGAATACAAATTTTCATTTGTACTAATACGTTCTACCAAGGAAAAATATTGTAATAATTGTTCTGATGATGTAATTTTATTATGGTTATCAAAAGGATTAATATAACTAATCCATTTATCAAAAAAATTTTCTTTCTCCCAATTGAAAATATTAAACTCATAACCCTCGGTAACACTTTTTATAATTTCTGATTCTTTTGTAGTTTCATTTATAGCGGTACTTAATAAATACGCCAAAATTAAAAAAATTATTATTATAAAAAAGAAAAAAAATCCTAATATATAAATAATAAATTTTTTCATAAATATCCTTTATTTTTTATATCTCAAACAATAAAATATTTGTTTATCATTTAAATTGTACTTTTATTGGATATAATTATATTATTCAGACAAAATGCTCATTAGATAATTTTAAATATAAATTTTCTAAACACAAAATATATTATATGAAAAAAATCATAGATTACTGTAGTTATATTGGTATAGATTTAACCAATGAACAGATAGAAAAAATTCAGTTATATGTTAATTTTCTTCTTGAGGAAAATAAAAAATATAACTTAACTGGTCTTAAAAATAAAAATGATATTTTTTTTAACTTAATTCTCAAATCATTATTAATTTTTCATCCTCATGGGGGAAATCAATCAACAATGGAGTGGTTTTTTGAAAAAAGAATATTAGATATTGGTACTGGAGCAGGTATACCTGGCTTAATAGTTAAGATCGTATCACCTACATCAGATATTTATTTATTGGATTCAAATAAAAAAAAATGTCAATTCATTGAACAAGCTTGTAAGAAACTAAATCTCCCAAAGATAAATATAATCAATGAACGAGCAGAAACGATTGCTCACGATAGGAAATTTAGAGAGCAGTTTGATTTGATTGTTTCTAGAGCTGTTGGTAAATTATCTGAACTTTCAGAACTAACTCTACCATTTGCAAAAGTCGGAGGAATTTCTATAGCACTTAAAGGTAAAAATATTAAAGAAGAAATAAATTCATCTAAAAATGCATCTAATATTATGGGTGCATCTCCAGCAAGTATTGTTAAAATTACATTACCTTCATACTCGATTGATGATTCAGTTGTTTATTGGATGAAAATAAAACAAACTCCAAAAAATTTTCCTAGAAAAACAGGATTGCCACATAAAAGCCCCATAATCTAACCCAACATGTTCAATTCTAATTCAAAAAAACTATTTCTTTTTATACCTATAATTTGTTTATTGGTAGCTTTCATAATATGGAGATTTGTAAATTTTGAATGGGGTCAAGTTTTAGAAAATATCCAATCAATACATTTAGGTAAATATATTTTAGCTGCCGTCTTATATTACTTTAGTTTTATTTTTAGAGGTTTAAGATGGAAAATGATAGCAAAAGAAGCAAATATAGATAATGCTAATGGAAAAAATATTCCGAGCACCATCAAATTATCCGGAATAATTTTAATAGGATGGTTTGCTAACTCTGTTGCTTTCATGAGAGTAGGAGATTTATATAGAGGAGTTCTATTATCGAAAGAATCAAAGTCAAACCTATCAATGAGCCTTGGAACAATTTTTGCTGAAAGAATACAAGATATGATATCTGTATCAATACTTATAGTAATTTCTGTAGGAGTAATTGCTCTAACAGGTAAAGTAAATCCTCCTGATTGGATTTTAATTTCTGTAATATTTATTTTAGTATTTATATTTTTTACTCTAATCATAATGAAAATCATTGGTAAAAAATTATCAATTTTTTTACCAATAAAAATTCGAGACTTTTACTTAAGTTTTCAAAAAGCTGCACTAGATAGTTTTTCAAAAAAGAGTATCTTACCTGAACTATTATTAGGAGTAATAGGATGGATTCTTGAAATTTTACGTTTTGGCTTAGTAGCATCTGCTTTAGGAATTGATATAGCAGTAGGTGTAATAATTTTATCAACTCTTGTTGGGGCTATCTTAACCACCATTCCTACACCAGGTGGATTTGGTTTTGTTGAAGGTGGATTGACTGGTCTATTAATAGTTTTTGGTATAAATAACTATGACTCAGTTACATTAGTCGCAATCGATAGAACAATAAGCTGGGTTAGTATAATTATCTTTGGTGGTTTACTTTTTTTTATTTGGAATACAGTCAAATCAAACAAGAAGGATATATATAATTTTATAGATACCAAACCATCTAACAATAAGTGATATTAATCAAATACGTTTAAATCTATTATTTTTTCTGCTTTTTTTATTAATTTGTGACTGCTAGGCCCCAGATTAACAATATTCAATTCTTTGCCATTAATTCTAAATTTTTCAGTTATTTTTCCTAAAGCGTCAATAGATGACTGATCCCATATCCAACATTCTGAACAATCTATAATGATAATTTTTTCCTTAAAATTATTAGGATTAATTATTCTCTTGAATTTATTTATTGATCCAAAAAACAATGTTCCTTTTAATTTGTATCTTACTTCTGAATCTGAAATTTTATAATCTTCAATTAGATTTATGAAACTTGAAGATTTCCAAGCATAGGTTAATGCTGAAACAATAACCCCAACTATTACAGCAACTGCTAGATCTTGCCAAACAGTAACTGCTGTTACGAGAATTATAACTATACTATCTCCTTTTGGGACGTTACGTAATATTTTAAAAGAGGTCCAAGCAAAAGTCCCAACGACAACCATCATCATTATACCTACAAGAGCTGCTATTGGTATCATTTCAATCCAACTAGATAAAAATAGTATAAAAGATAAGAGTGATATAGCAGCAACTATTCCTGATAATCTACCCCTTCCACCTGACGAAATATTAATCATTGACTGACCAATCATTGCACAGCCTCCCATTGCTCCAAAAAAACCACAGGTTAAATTACTTAAACCCTGGCCAACACATTCTTTATTTGGCTTACCCTTAGTATCTGTAATTTCATCTATTAGAGTTAAGGTTAGCAAACTTTCAATTAATCCAATTCCAGCTAGAGTTAAAGAAAAAGGTAAAACTATCCAAAACGTTTCCATATTCATAGATACGTTTGGAATACTAAACTGAGGCATTCCTCCTGATACCGATGCTAAGTCACCAACTGTTAATGTTTCTATTTTGAAGACAATAACCAAGAAAGATAAAATGATAATTGAGATTAATGGAGAAGGTATAATCCTACCAATTTTCGGAACTTTTGGTATGAAAACTATTATAGAAATTGTTACCAAAGTAAGCATAATCATTACTAGTAACTGACTATTATCTAGCCAGCCTCCGCTAAACAAAACACCTACTGCACTATGACTTTCCTGAGAGTGTGCAGTGTTGCTATGATCTTTAAATTGTCCTAGTTGACTTAAGAAAATTACGATTGCTAATCCATTTACAAATCCAAGCATTACAGTAGACGGAACAATGTGAATAAGCTTACCAAGTTTCAATATACCTGTGAGAATTTGTATTATTCCCGTTATAACAATAGCTGCAAATAAATATTGTACTCCATGCAATGCTACTAATGCGACCATTACTACAGCCATCGCCCCTGTAGCACCTGAAATCATTCCACTTCTTCCTCCAAATATTGATGTAATTATTCCAACAAAGAATGCTGCATATAGACCTACTAAAGGCTCTACTCCAGCAACAAAAGCAAAAGCTATAGCTTCTGGAACTAGAGCAAGAGCAACGGTCAAGCCTGATAAAAAGTCTGATTTTGGATTATTTGTTATTTGATATTTTGCTAATAAATTTAAGAGCATGGAGAAAACTATATCATTACAGATTAAATATTTCCCACTGTATATAAAACCGATTTTAGTAAGTTAATTTAAGTCATTAGACGAAAACATAAGAATTAGAAAGA
>CEUL01148730.1_pt1 | contig 12608 bp, 12 predicted proteins | sample 427021 | NCBI WGS metagenome assembly CEUL01 (sample SAMEA2622800, study PRJEB7988) | marine metagenome | isolation source: saline water (ENVO:00002010), including | reverse complement strand
CGTGCTCGGCAGTGCTGAGGGGGAGTTTTAGCCCCCGCCAACGGCTGGATGAGTGGATAATACTTGCGGGATTCGCGCTACGAATTTATGGTAAACACCTGACGCAGTTAAGGATGTACTGCCCCACTACCCAAGGAACGGTATGCAATTACAGCTACTTACTTGCCACTCCCCCTGTAGAAACGGCACGACCCACTTAACAGGCTTAACTGCACAATAAATGACCCTGTTAATGGGTTTTGAGGCGATTTATTTTAGAAATAGTCTTTACCCTACAATGGAATAGGCCTTCGCCGGGCGGAATCCAAAACGTGATAGATGGCCGCCCGATAATATTTATTGTGAGGCCGAACTGGCCTCATAAACAGGCTGTTAAGAAAAATGAGGTGATTTGCGAGTGTTAAGAAATTTTGTTTCCTTATTAGGGGTTTTATATCTCATTATTCCGACTGTCTCATTCTTCGAGAGGCTCACTGTTGATAAATACATTGAATGGGAATGGATTCAAAAACACTCAGAAAAACTTAGGGAGCTGGAAGCCTACCAGTTTTCGTTCACTTTTTTATTGTTTGGAGTTGTATTTTTAGTTGGCTTTTATCTTGATGGAATTAAAAAGCACAGGCTAAGTGATATTGCTGGTATATGGGGCCTAATAATTACATGCTTTTGTTTTGGATTGATGTACTGGTGGGATTTTACTGTCTGGTTTCTGTTGCTATCAAGCTGGTTAACAATTTATTGTTTCATTATTCCAATTGTAGAGTATTTTTCTAAAAAGGTTGGAGAAACAAATTGGGAGAAGGCGTTTATTGTAAGTGTTCCTTCACTGATTCTGCTCTATATAGCAGGCTATAATGCGGATATATTATTAAGCAATAGTTTTGGTATTGATCCATCACATTTCTCATACACCAAACCTGTCGCATCACTTGTATTCTTAGCGCCTTTTATTTTTATAGGGAGTTTTTTCCTTGTTTTGTTTCTTGCTGCTTGGGTCGTTCGTAAGTCAGGGGATGAAAACCCGTTCAGGCAGTTTGTAGGGTTCTTTTCTGCGATAATACTATTTACTTTTTCATTCGTTTTATGGGGTAACGGGTCTAAAGCAATAGAGCAAGTCGCAGTTATAGTAGACTTTAACCCAAATAGCGTCTGTGCCTTGGAAAGGCAGTATGACGGTTTCATATATCTAGATCCGGTATATAATTTGGTTTTCGTGTACGATTCAAATGCGGTTGACAAAGAAGATAAATACTTTATTACAGAGTGCAATCCTGGAAGGTTGCTTAAAAAATAGGTGCAGCGGATTTGTGTAAGCTGCCACCTTTTTTGTACCAAAAAAGTCGCCATCTCACACAAACCGCTGACCTAGGCGTTAGAGGTCATATGGATATTGCCGATTATGCAGCATGGTGGGGTGCCTTTGTGGCAACGGGTGTCTTTTTATGGGACATCGTGAAATGGAACCGAGAGCGGAATAATCTTTATGTAAACGTAATCGGAGACATGCAGGAGGTAATTGACGGCGAAGGGCTGCGTGAAAAGCTATGGATCCACATTGAGCTGGTTAACAATAGCTCACGGTCAATGAATATCACTCATATTCAAGGGGCTATTTTTCGAAAGTGGACATTATTTCCTTGGCGTCGCAGAGCAAAAATGCAATTTATTCTGCCAAATCCGCATAGCGCCCAGTCAGCGCCGTTCGTACTTGCACCGGGGGAGCGTTGGGCGGGAATGGCTGATCAGGAAAAACTAATTGATATAGCAGGTGGCCATCAAGTTTGGCTTGGTGCATCAGTGGCTGGAGTAAAACGCAGCTATCTCAAGCGCTTGAAGTATGAAACCTCTAACAAATAAAAGCAGCCGAAGCATAAATGCGCGCGGCTGCTTTAGGCGTTAAAAATCAGAGGAAATAATGGAGCAGTACCTCGGAATATCAGCTGCAATTCTGGGCTCACTTGGTGGCGCGGGCGTGATTGTTGTTGGACTTTCCAGTTGGCTCGGAAAGGTTTGGGCCACCAGATTGATGGACAACGAGCGCCACAAGCATGAGCGGGATTTGGAAGCTTTACGGGCCTCACTAAAAGTACAGAACGATAAGCAGCTGACTGAAATATCGAGTGATTTCGAGATATTCAAGCAGACCCATTTGCGTGAACACAACGATAAGCTCGCGATATATCGCGCTGCACTCGATACAATCGTTCCCATTCTCGCAAAAATCGAGCTTTTAGTTATCGGAGAGAGGGGCGAGCTATCTTCTGAAGAAAAAGAGGCTTTCGAGAACGATAGGCTGCGCATCTACGGATACCTTGCGATGCTGGCGCCACAGTCATGGATGCAAATGATGCGTTCATTGACCTCTTGCTAGCCCTCATTTATGACGGTGAACAAACTAATTGGAAAGCAGTCAGGAATTCCGCGCTACGTTTGACCAATGCCATGAGGGCCGATATTGGTCTCAATAAAGAACCGGTAGCCTACAACGGTAACCGCTGATTTTTTAAAAAGGCCAAGCACGGCGACGTCTTTTTCGTTGCGGCTTCGGCTCCACTGCAAATGCTCGCCTGCTGGCGGCGTTATGGGGCAACATGTACGAAAGCATGAATAAGTTAATTTTCGTAATTCTAGCCTCGTTATCAAATGCAGCTATTGCTGCCACTTTGGAACCACAGGATTTGGTAGGGCACTGGGTGCCGAGCGATCAGATTCCGACCAGTAGTGAAGTTTTAAAATACAACCTGACAATCAATCAGGATTTGTCGGCTACATATGAAGCAGTAGGCGAACAGCCCTTTGAGCTAGCTTGTAAACATATGCCAAGCTCCGCTCAACAAAGTGTATTTGTGTTCTATTGCTACTTGAGAGATCAGCATTTGATTACATTGAGCTTAAGTGGGTGGGTACAAAAAAGAGGGGGCAAAATGTTCTATGGTTATGAGTATTGGCTTGGGTCTCCCTAACCTGGCAGTACATACGGTGGTGTACCCGTCAGTTTTGTGCCAGCCCGCCCATAATATTAATTACGAGGCCGAACTGGCCTCATAAATAGGCTGTTAGGTTTTTCATGCATGTAGATAGGTGGGCGACTGAACTTATGAGGCTGGCTTTTTTGCTGGCTTTATCAGTATTCCTTTTAGTTACAACAGGCAAAGATGCCTATATATCGGTTACGAAGGGCCAAAGAATTTATGGTCATGTCAATTCGGTGGGTAAGCAAGACCCTAGCTGTACCGGAAGATGCTCTTTTCAGTCGTGGGTTACATTAGAAAATGGAAAGCGATCAATAGCAAAGTTCAGATTGATTCAAGGAAAAGACTACAAATTTAGTGTCATCGCTAAAAATAGTAAAATCGTATCGGCCGTCACTTGGAATCCAGTCGGTAATAAAGAATTTGGAAGCGTCATAGCTCTTTTGTTTCTAAAATTGGTAGCTCAGCGTCTATTTGTACTGCTAAAGGGCTTCGAAAATGTACATACCTAAAAAGCGCGAGCAGTATGCCGCTGAAAAGCGCGGCGGGACAGCCAAAGCTCCGCACCTTTTTGTGCAATCGCTCCGCTTATTTTTTGCACAAAAGGCGCTCCACTTTGTCTGCCGCGCCCCGATAGCCCTCGGGTAATTTCAACACTGGCGGCGACTCACTGAATCAAAACGGAATGTCATCATCCGTGTTGCTAAAGGATTGATCATATGGCGTGTTGTCTGCCGGGGGGTAGGGCTCACTATCGGCAGCACTGGCGTCTGACTGGATTTTCCATCCCACCAGATTATTGAAGTAGCGCCCGTTGTACTCACGCCCACGAATGTCGAAGCTCACGGTGACGTTCTGCCCAACGCTGAGGCTGTCCAGCAGGCTGATCTTTTCTTTTAGGAATTCCAGGCTGATATCCTGCGGGTAGTTGCCGTCTTCGACGGTGACCACCATTTCCCGCTTGCTAAAACCGCTATTGAAGGTTTGTGTTTCCTGAATCAGCTTAATTTTGCCGGTGAGCTCGTATGACATGCTTCTCTCTCGGGGGTTGCGTGTGTGCCACAGTTGGCCAAACGCATTGTACCAATGCCGGATTGAATCGCCAGACTTGGCGTCAATAGGCAAGCGTGATTCATTACCGCCCTCTGGCTATCTCCTCTGACTACCCCTCAGTCCAGCCCCAACCACGCTTTGAGGCTGTTCCCGATATCGACAATTTCCTCCATACAGACTTCATGCTGCATGGGGTAGCTGCGGTAGGTGGGTTTAAAGCCCATGCTTTGCAGGATTTGATCGGCGGTATGGCCCATCACCTCGGGCACCATTGGGTCTTGGCTGCCGTGGAAAATATGGATAGGCAGGGCCTTGTTGGCTTCCGAGAGCGTTACTTCCTTGGCGGTGGCAAAGTAGGTAGACATTGTCAGCAAACCCGCCAGCGGTTTGGGGTAAGAAAGCGCGGTGTGGTACACCACTGCCCCGCCCTGGCTAAAACCTGCCAATACGATGCGCTCGCTGGGAATACCGGCATCCAGTTCACGCTGAATTAGCTCGCGCACGGCCGCAGAGGAGGCTTCTATCTGCTCGGTATCGATCTCGCGCTCCAACGACATGGCGAGAATGTCGTACCAGGCGGGCATGACCATGCCGCCATTGATTGTGACGGGTATCTCCGGCGCGTGGGGGAAGATAAAGCGCACGCCGTGATTTTCCGGTAGGCCAAGATGAGGCACCACCGGCACAAAGTCGTGGCCGCTGGCACCCAGGCCATGTAGCCAAATAACGGCGGCATCGGCCGTCGTTTGCGGTTCTATTACTTCACATTTGAGCAAGGTATCGCTCCTGAGTCTGAATACGTTATCGGCAGAACGGCCTATACACCGCTGATAGTAATTGCTTGTTCTATTTGAGGAAAAATAATAACAGTAAGAGCGCCGAAGCGCCCTTAAGGCGTTGGCGGCTAGAATAAAAAGCGAATCGCAGCGTTGACCGTATCAACGTCAACGTCTTCATATTTAGTGAACTCCAGGCCGAACTCAATACTTTGACCTGGCTTAAAGCTGAAGCCTGCACCGTAGAGCATGCCGTTGCCTTCGTAATCACGCGAGCCAAACGCGTGTACCGTACCCTCACCATCCCACTTGTGCATACCAACGCGAGCATACACAGAAGCCTTTTCGCCGAGAGGAGCGATGACACGTCCGGACAAGGCAATTGTGCTGGCTTCGACTTCTCCGGTAACCAGGTCATGTTCAAAATCTGCACTGCCAAAATCAACATAAGCTGCTTCAAGAGCAAAATTAGGAGACGCTTGGTACCCGAGAATCATTGAGAAGCCGGTCGATTCGTCGACATCCGCCATACCGTCATCTTCATAAGTCGCCTGACCTACCGAGACACCAAGATACAGTTGTTCCGCATGAACCCCCAGGCTAGCGAATGCAATAGAAGCGACTAATAGACTTTTACGTAGCATAGAAAATTCCTTTTTGTTTTATTCATGCTCGGCAACCCGCTGCCGGGCGACGATAAACTATCAATTTTTGGTGGTAATGGCGAGGCGGTAGCAACAGCGTTTACCTTGCTACAACGATGCCGCAACCCGCTAGCGCACACCTAGGAAATAAGTGCCATAGCAGTCAAACAGCAATTTGTGCCGGCCAATTTGCGCGGCATTTATCAGTGTTCTAGCATGTTGCGCACTGTAGCCTGCGCGCCTGACATGGCCCGGCAGCGCCTACTAAGCGAGCTGTGACAACAAGGAACTCACTCATGCTACGCCACCAGAACGGAAGCCTGCTCCAGCTTGAGGATGCAGAGATTTACTATCAGGTATCGGGCTCGCCAACCGGCCACCCGCTTTTGCTGCTTCATGGCGGCCTGGGTAGCCTGGAAGACTTTTCAGCGATCGCGGGCAGCATACCTGAGCACTTCTTTGTCATTGCCGTGGACCTTCGCGGCCACGGCCGCTCCACAATAGGGAGAAAGCCCCTTAGCTACTTACAACACCAGTTGGATGTTCAGGCCCTTATCGCTCACCTAAATCTGAACGAGTATTCAATATTGGGATTCAGCGACGGCGGTATTGTCGGCTATCGCTTGGCCATCGAGAATGCCGCCATCAGAGCCCTTGTCACGGTAGGTGCTCAATGGCGAATTTCAACCCAAGATGCCTGCTATGAAATACTCAGTGGGGTAACACCTGAAACATGGACAGAGATATTCCCCGACGCGCCTCGGAAATATTCTGAACTGAACCCACAAGGCAACTTTGCCGAGCTGGTTGAAAGCTGCACCAGGCTCTGGACGGATCTTGGCCCCGCTGGCTATCCGGGAGATGCCATTGCCCGTATTCAGTGCCCGACGCTGATCCTTCGCGGTGATAATGACTTCCTACTTTCATTGGAAGAGGCAGCAGACGCACAAACCATGATCAATGGGGCGTCACTTGGGAACATCCCCTTCTGCAGCCACGCAGCCATCGAAGAGTCACCCGATATAGCAGCGCGCCTGATCTGTGACTTTCTGAACGAGCCCAGAAAGCGCCATACCGACACCTAGAACAGCCGTACTCGTTTCTTTGTGGGCCTTATGGGCGCGCCGAAGGAGTGCAATAGTCAGCAAACAGCTTTTGCATTTTCTCCAAACGAATATAGCCTTGCAGTGTTCCCAGCAGTTGTCCCTGTGGGCCGAATATCAGCGTCCACGGTGTGGCGGGCACGTCGCCCACAACGTTCATCAAACTAGGCGTTGCACTCAGAGCAGGGTACTGAACCTTAGCGCGGCGCACCTCCTTGCGAAGACGTAACACATCGCCATTTACGCCGACAGACAAAGGCTGAAGGTGATCGCCGCACTGCGCCTGAAGGCGATTAAGCACTTTCATTTGCCGATAACACCACGGGCAGTCTGGCTCAAAGAAGCTCATCAACACTACCTTGCCACGGTACTCGCTCAATACATGCTCGCCGTCGCCACGCAGGCTCGGCAGCGCGAGGTCTTGCAGTGCAGCCTGAGCCAGGGAGTTAGCCCCCAGGCTCAGCAACAACAGAATGCGAAGGGCAGCGCGCATCAGAAAGTGTACTTCACACCGGCGTAGGCTTCGCGGCCACGCAGCGGCCCGTAAATATGCGCGACATCGTATTCCCCGCCCTCATAGAACAGCGGCGTTTCCATGTCTTCCGCTTGCGTGTATCCAAACAAGTTACTCACCCCGGCATAAACCTGCCACTGCTCACTGAGTACTTTGGCGACCCGCATATCTACCGTCCAATATGACTCGGCGTCTTGCGACTTCGCTTCTGTACCCGCGGCATCAAAGCTTGGGCTTTCCGGCACGCCATACTCACTAAGGTCGCGACTGCCCACCCACGTCGCCGAGGCATAAAGATCCCAGCCCGCAAACTCCCAATCTGCGCTCAGCACAATGCGCTGCTCCACCGGCACCACACCATAGGAGGATTTGAATTCGTCTGAGTAAGCGATGTTCTCTGCTGTCGCCATCAACGCCAGGTCATCGCGAACGTTCCAGGTAAGCGCAACATCAGCGACCAGGACACTGGCATCGTTTTCGGACTGGGTAAGCACGGGCACACCGGCATTGTTCTCATCGAGCGCCGCCAGATTTTCCACATTGGTGTGAGACAGTGAGCCCGTAACGGCAAGGGCCTCGGCTTCGTAGCTCAGGGCATAGTTGTATGAACTGGAGCGCTCAAGTTCGTCAATTTGGATATCAAACCCGACGCTGGCATCCAGAATGCCGTGGTCGCTTTCGAAGAACGACAGCGGCGCTCGATAGCCCCGGCCAAAGGAAAAACGCGACGTCCATTGATCGTTGTGGCTGTAGCGCATATCGACACGCGGGGAGGTAATACTCTCGTCGATCTCGGTACCCGGCTTTGAGGCATCCACAAAGTTCGCTTCAACCTGGTCAAAACGCAGCGCCATCGCTATTTCAAGGTTTTCTGTAGCGGACCAGGTGTCTTGCACGTAGAAGCCTTGCGTATCGTAGTCAAAACTGTCTGATACGTAGGCTGGGCTGGTGCTATTGGTCTGTGATCGAAGCTCTTCCGCCCGATTGTCGGCCCCTACCGTAAGTAAGTGGTCATCGCTCACTGCCCAATGAAACCGCGCATCCAGGTAGGTCATCTCGTCGTCGGCTTCATAAATAAAGCCTTCATAGAACGAGTCCTGCGTGTGCTCGTTGTGCGCAACCGAAAGCTGCATATTCACATCGCTGCTGAACTCGTGCAGCCAGCTCACGTAGACCTCGTCCCGGTCAGACTGAATCCACTCGGTGGTCTCCCAGCCTCGTCCAATATAATCCTTGCGCACATCGTCATCGACAAACAAACTAGCTGAGGCGAAATTTGGGTCGCGATGGTAATCGGCTTTTACCTGCCCAATGCTCGTACCGGTCGGCCCGCCAAAAATTTCGGATTCGGTGTGATTCACGCGCAGGCGAACATTGTCACGCGTACCCAAATCCTGGGAGAGGTACATGGTCAACGAGGTGTTCTCCAGCTCGGGGTTCTCGCTTACACCATTGTCATCACCGTCATATTGATCGCGTGTGTCGTACTGCCCGATAAGCGTGAGTCGGGTGGTGTCTTCGTTCGCCAGCGCTGTGGCGACAACACTGCCTTTTCTATATCCAAGCTCGCCGGCAGACAGGTCCAGCTCAACGGCGTTCTCCCTCGCCTCTTTGGTGACCAGGTTTATCGTACCGCCAATGGCCTCAGGCGCTATTAATGAGGCCCCTGCGCCGCGAGCAATTTCGATATTCCCAATACCGGCGGATGCAGCGGCATCCAATCCGTAGAATCCCGACATCATCGTATAGGTGGGAATGCCATCCACCAGAATGGTTGTATGCTCTCCGCGCAAACCGTTCAGCATGACTCGCTTAACACCGCACATAGAGCATTCATTATTAACACGAACGCCCGGCGCCTCCGCGATGGCCTCCGTAAGGCTTGCCGCATTCATTTTTTCTATGGATATATTCGAGATGACTTCCGTCTTCTGAATAACGTCCTTCAGCATACCCGCCTGATACAGGCGCTCGCGCAACCCCGTAACCGTCACCTCTTCCAACACGGTGTTGTCTGCCAAGCTAGGCGCCGCTAACAGCGCGCCAATTGCCGACCCTAAAAATACGTTTTTCATAGCGTTCCCTTTCAATATCGGCGATGGCCCAGAACACCATCACGCCGCGAATAACGCTAATGATAATGATTTTTATTTGCGAAATAAGATAAAGCGTCAATTTCTTGATCCAGATCAAGAATTGGCGCATTCCATGCGACTTATTGTCCGATCAGAATCAGTTTTCCGGTCTCCGGGTCACGATATACAGTGCCCAGTGACTCGTAGCCGCTGCCGTCTTGCAACTGTGATTGCATACTTTCCGGCGCCTGGGGCAGCTCTTCACCCAGTGATAAATCCCGTTGCTGGCGAGTGCTGTCAAAGTGCTGCTGTAGCTCGGGGCTATAGGCCACCAGCGCCGCGATCAGGCCGCAGGCAAATACCAGAATTATGTCCACCAGGTTCGCCATAGGGCCCAGTGGGTCGTCGTCGTGCTCAAAGAAGTGACTGCGCCGCCAATCATCCATTACGCTATTCCCCTGCGTTTGTCGACGGCGTTAATACCAGCAACGCTCGGTCGTACCAGCGGCGGCGCAAGCGGCCAAGTACAAAGCCGATCATGCCTGCCAACAAACCGATAACCGTGGTATCAAAAGCCGTGATCATCGCCGTGGTAAGCACCTGCAAGTCGCCCTCACCCAACGCGGCCAGCCCTGGCCCCAATGGAATCAGTGTGCCCATGAGGCCGAGCATGGGCGAGAGTCGCGTGACAAAATCTGCTCGCTCGATGCGCCGCCGCCCCGTTGCCAGTAGCGCGGCGCGGCTCATGCGGGCAATGCCGCCAAAGCGCTCACCCAGCGCCAGGCCACACTCAAACACGGCCACTGCCAACATAAGCAACAGTGCCCACACCACAGGCTCTAACAGCAGGCCAGATAACGTATGTAAAACATCCAGCGATAAACTCGAAAACATAGCGACTTTCCTTTTCTAACGGTTACGCATTAGCGCGCAAACCGCGGCGAATACCCACACCAAATAACACGACGACCATTGCCAGCAGCCAATACCATGTTGGCGACATGCCACTGCGCGCCGACTCAGCCTGCTCACCGTCACCCTTCGCTGCCGACAACTCCTCGGCATGCTGGTCCGGCGCTAGCTCACTCGGCGCCACTTGCACTTCACGAATGGTGCTGGGCTGAGCAGCCGGTTGCTCGGCGACCGTGCGGCTGCGCGCCAACACGGCCTCAAGCTCCGCTGCGCGCTCGGCGCTGAGCTGGGCTTTTACTAGCTCATACATTGGGTGATTAGCATGGGTGTGGCCGCTGCCAGGGTTGCCGTGCTCAATAATATTGCTGGCAAACTGCTGGGCGAGCTGGGCGGTGGTTTGCTCACCGGCCTGCCAAAACCCTTTGTCGATGGCCACCAACATCACCGCCAAAATATTGGTTTGTACATAGCGCTTATCACCTTCGCTCAGGAAGGTATCCAGCCCAAGGTCGCGGCTGTCGTCGATGTAAACGTCTTTTAGTTCGCTCCACACCGCGTCGCTGATTAACTCCGGGCTGGTGACTTCCCAGCCCCAGAGGTACTCGACGAATTCACTGCCCATGGTGCGTGCACCGGCGTAGCCCTCTTCCATTAGGGGTTTGATCCACTGTGGATTGAAGAAACGACCGCGCAACTCGGTGGCGAGCGTTTTCTGTAAGCTGTCCATACGCAGCGCATCGCTGCGGGCATGATTGATCACCGCGCTTTCCGGCTGTCGACCGGTGACGGTTTCCACGGCCAAATTAAAACCGCCGAGGTAGTCGAAGGCGTCGTTATTGTCGATCAAACCATAGAGGTTACTGGCGCGCCCGAGAAAGGTTTTGGATACACCCGCCAGCTGGTCGCGAAACACCTGCTGCGCCGCGTCGCCCTGCAAACCCACGCCGAAGGCATGCCCCATGCGCTTGAGGTAGACCTCACCCAGCTCCTTCCGGTCTTGCCAGGCACCTGAACGCTCAACCAGTCGGTTAATACCTGCGCCGTAACCGCCCGGCGCAATACCAAAGACGCGCAGGCTGGCTTGCCGCCCCACTTCACTGGCACCCATCCCCGGCTGCGCGGCGAGCATCGCGCGCGCCTCTACCACCCAGTTAGTCGCCACTTGGTTTTTCTCCAGCGGCTCGCGACCACCAGCTGCGGTATCTTCGATCAGCGCCAGCGCGGCATTGAGGGCGGGCCGTAAATTCGGGTATCGCTCTGCGATGATGTCGCGGCTGGCATCCACCGCCATTAACACGGCGCGATCAAGCAAGTTCATGTGTCGCCCGTATAAATCGCGAAACAGCCCAGAGGCGGTAAACAACACGTCCATACGCCGGGGCTGATCCTCGCCAAGCTCGATGCGCTCCAGCCCTTTTACAATGCCGCGACTGTTCCACACCGGCCGCATACCCAGCAGCTTTAGGCCAAAGGCCACCATCGCCCCTTCGTCCCGCACCGCATCCGAGGCCCAAAGAATCACGCCCTGTTTATTGGCAGGGCCCGATTCGCCGTATTTGGCGGCAACGCGCTGGGCGTTTTCACGCAGCAGAACCTCATCGCTTTGCTCACCGCGAAGCACCTGATCAGCCAACTGGCGCCCAACCTGATAGCCGAGCTTACTGGGAATAAGACTGCCGTCCAGGGCGTGGAAGTTGCGCCCCGTGGGCAGGGCCTCGGGAGTTCGAATCGGGTCGTTGCCTTTACCGGGCGCAACAAAGCGCCCATTTAAGCCATTGAGTAGCGCGGCCATCTCGGCTTTGGGAGAACGCGTCAGGTCTCGCCGCCACACCGCTTTTTCAGCCTCAGTCGCGCCGCTATCCGCCATCGAAGCCAACATGGTATCAACGCCGGCCGGGCTCCAATCGCGACCCAATACATGCAAGCCCAGCGGCATAAAGTCTTCCTGAACATGGGTCAGGTAGTGGCCGACTTCGTGGAGAAAGAGCTCTTCATCGATCTCTTCAAAACCGATACCTCGCACTTTTAGCTCTTCGTCCATCGACGCTTCCAGCTCATCGCGCAGACCATATTCATCGATTTTCGCCCTGAGCTGCGCCAGCGCGCCGCTGCGGGTAAACGGGTCACTCGCGGCCTCGGCGCTCTCCACTAACTGCCGCACTTCCAATAGCTCATCGTAAAGTTCAGTAACTGCCAGAGGCGGCGTTAAGTGATCCACCATCACCGCCAGGCCACGACGCTTGGCTTGAATCCCCTCGCCAACGCCATCGACGATATAGGGATACACCCCCGGCAGATCACCCGCGATAATGCTCGGGTAGTCGTCTTCCCCCAGGCCCACACCCCGGCGCGGCAAAAACTCGTAGGTGGAATGACGACCCACATGCACCAGCGCATCGGCGCCAAAGTCATCCTGCAAGTAACGATAGAACGCCAGGTACTGATGCGGCGGCGGAAAACTCAAATTGGCGTGCAACAGCTCTTCGTTCAGTTCCCAGCCCCGCGGTGGCTGCGGGCCGACGAAGACATTGCCAAAGCGAACGCCGGGCACCAGCAAAC
>CEUL01377277.1_pt1 | contig 12623 bp, 12 predicted proteins | sample 427021 | NCBI WGS metagenome assembly CEUL01 (sample SAMEA2622800, study PRJEB7988) | marine metagenome | isolation source: saline water (ENVO:00002010), including | reverse complement strand
GAGGCTAACCGCATGCACTTTCACTCGTATCTCGTTAGGACCTGGTTCAGGAAAGGGCAACTCACCAACGTATAGATCAGAAACCTCGCCGGGACGATCGAGTAATAGCGCTTTAATGGTTTTTTCTCCTCCTACGCCTTTTCCAGAGCGACGGTGATTTTGCCGCCGTCATCGAGGTCGAGATTGTCAATAGCTGCTACTTCGAGGGCGTCGTCGCTAAGGACTGCTTCGAGATCGAGGTTTTCGGCGAGAGTTTCTTCTGAAATGTAATCGGCGTGAGTCATAAGTGCTCCTGTCACATCGTCAGGACACGTAATCCACAGGTTGATCCGGTCGGAGATTTCCAGACCCGACGACTTTCTGAGGTTCTGGATTAGACGGACGACCTCACGAGCTGTGCCTTCTGCCTTTAGAGCGTCAGAAACGACTGTGAGAACCGCGCCTGCATATCCAACGTCGGTTGCAACTGCGTAGTTTTCAAGGGCTACTCGCTCGATCAAAACTTCGTCGGGTTCGAGCTCGAATCCCATAAGCTTGATCGTTTCGCCTGATTCAGCAGCGGCGGCAATTTCACCCGCATCGGCTGCAGCAATGGCGTTTCGGATGTCGCCAACTTGCTTGCCATACTTTGGTCCGAGAATCCTGAGATTGGGCTTGATATCGAATCCAAGCAAACCGCCGATTTCAGACGCATCACGTACTGCTTTTACGTTCAGTTCTTCCTTGAGCACGTTTTCGATCTTGGCGAGAGCGAAGTGCTCCCAGTCGTGTCGAACCTCAGCAACGAACTCTCCGAGAGGTTGTCGTACTTTGAGTCGTGACTGCGCGCGAGCGGATCGACCCAGCGAGGCGAGTCGAATCGCGAGACGGGTCTGGTTCATCACGTCTTCGTCGATAAGCGAAGAGTTGGGTTCAGGCCATGAAGTCAGGTGAACCGAATCGGGCGAACCGTCAACTCGATCTGCGACAAGGTTCCGATAAATTACGTCAGCTACGAACGGCGTGAACGGTGCCAGCAAGCGCGAGAGGGTTGTGAGACACGTGTAGAGGGTCGAGTAAGCGGCGTTTTTATCCTTGTCGCCTTCTGTCTTCCAAAAACGTCGGCGCGAGCGTCTCACATACCAGTTTGAAAGGTCCTCAACGAACTGTTCCATTGCGCCAGCGGCGTATGGAAGCTGCCAGTTCTCTAGGTTGTCGGTCATTTTGGTCGTGAGTTGGTTTAGCTCGGACAAAATCCAGCGATCAAGCTCGGAGAATCCTTCGTCGGAAGGCAACTCCCATGACTCGTAATCACTTGCTTCACCGTGAGGAGTGAATCCAAACGAAGAAGGAATCACGGAGTCTTCAGGAGTCCAGTTATCGAGATTGGCATAAGTGGTGAAGAACGAATAAATGTTCCACAGTGGAATCAGGAACTGTCGCCGAACTTCATCGCCTGTCTTGTAGCCGAAGTTAAGGTTGGAAGCCGGATTGTGTCGACTGTAAGTCCAACGCATCACGTCGACACCCATCTTGCCGGCGGCGTCCTCGAACCAGATGGCGTTGCCTTTTGACTTGTGCATTTCCTCGCCGTTTTCGTCACGCATTAGCGCGTATGAGAAAACGTTCTTCGCTGGCATCGATTCTTCGAGAACGGCTGCCATAACGATTAGCGAGTAGAACCAGTTACGGAACTGGCCAGGGAAGCTTTCTGAAATCCAATCGGCCGGGAACCACTCTTTCCAGAAATCTGGATCGGATTTGTATCCGATGGTTGAGAATGGAACGATTCCAGCGTCGAGCCAGGCGTTACCTACGTCCTCAATGCGCGAGACTTTTTCACCGCAATCGGAGCAGGCGATTTTTACGCTGTCGATCCATGGTCGGTGCGGTGATGCGCCACTTGCTTCGAACTCTTCCCAGCCCTCGACGGCACGTTCCTTCAGTTCTTCTTCAGAACCGATGACGTCAAAATGTCCGCAATCGCAAGCGTAGATCGGAAGAGCGAGACCGTAGTAACGCTTCTTCGAGATCATCCAGTCGTGCATGTTTTTTAGCCAGTCGAGTTCGCGGGCTTTACCGAATTCGGGATACCATTTCATCTCGTTTGTGGCTTTTTGCATTTTCGGACGAATTTCGTCCATGCCAATGAACCACTCATCGACAAGGCGGAACACAAGTTCAGTCGAGCAGCGCCAGCAAACTGGATAGCGGTGGGTATACTTGTTCACTCGAACGAGTAACCCTTTTTCACGCAGCGACTCGAAGACCATGTCTTTCACATCTGCCGCCGATTTTCCGGTGAAATCCCCGAATCCTTCTCGATAGATTCCATGCTGGTCGAGTGGCGCAATGGGGGTTAGGCCGTTCTCATTTCCGAGCTTGAAGTCTTCGGCACCAGCACCAGGAGCAGTGTGAACGATTCCGGTACCTTCGTCCTCACCAACTTCATCCCATGAAAGAACTCTGTGCTGATCCCTGGTTTCTTCCTGGGCAGGAAGCTCATCGAACGGTCCTCGGTACCGCAAGCCCACGAGTTCTGAGCCTTTTACTTCGCCGATTACTTTTGCGTCCTTAGTTAGAACGTGGTCTTTCTTGAGGGTTTCGACAAGCGACTTGCTGAAATAAATGATCGATCCGCGGTCTTCGACCTTGGCGTACGTGTATTCAGGATTTACCGCAGCGGCAACGTTGGCGGCGAGTGTCCACGGTGTGGTGGTCCATACAAGAAGGTGTTCATCGTTGTGTCCTTCATCGATGAGCGGGAACTTCAGGTACGGGCTTTCGTGAGTGATCTCCTGATAACCCTCGGTGACGATCTCGTGCTGGGACAGGCCGGTTCCACAGCGAGGGCACCATGGCATGACATCTCGGCCCTTGTAGATCCATCCTTTGTCGGCGCAGGTCTTCAAGAAATGCCAGATGGTGTAGTTATTCTCGTCCGACTTCGTGTGATACGAGTTGTCCCAGTCCATGAAGTAGCCGAGTCGCTTCGACTGCGACGTGATTCGGTCGGCGAATCGGTCGACACGCATTCGGCATTCTTCGACGAACTTGTCGACTCCGAACTCTTCGATGTCGCGTTTTGACTTGAACCCTTTTTCTTTCTCTACCTCAACTTCGATCCAGAGCCCCTGTCCGTCGAAACCGTTCTGGAAACGCTGCCGGTAGCCTTGCATGTTGCGGAAGCGCAGGAACAGGTCTTTGTATGTTCGACCCCACGCGTGGTGAACACCCATAGCGTTGTTCGCGGTAATTGGACCATCGATGAACGAGAATTTCTTTTCCTTGTCATCGTTCAACGCTAGGTAACGAGCAGGGATGTCGTTCTCTTCCCACCATTTGAGGATTTCTTCCTCTTTGGCTACGAAGTCGACTTTTGGATCTACCGAATCGAAGTGGCTCTCCACGTTTTTCTGTCCTTGGTGTTCGCTTGCTTTTGCGAAAGGTTCTGTTTGTACCGATGTGGTTGCGGACACAAAAAAAGCCCGCCCCTAGTAGTTCAGGGACGGGCGTTTTAGAAAATAAAACGGTACCGCGGTACCACCCTGGTTTCCTGAATTGCAGTTGCTAATCAGGACACTCGGTTAAGCCGGTGTAACGTTCGGCAGGACGGTTCAGCCTAATTGCCGACTTCGGTGTGAAGGGCTTTCGATGAACGGTTCGGGAGTGATAATCGTTTTCGTTCTTTCACCCGCTTTCACCATACCGGGCTCGCTCAAAAAGGAATACGAATTCGATCGCGTCTCCGTCGTTACCTGTAACGGTTTAAGTATAGGAGCTAAAGGATTCCGATGCAGTAACCGATTTTTGGGAGAGGTTTTGCGGGAACGAATTTCCGGCATACCACGCTTTCGAACCCCGTCTACGAACCTCCCACACACCCCGGCATCTCTCGTTATCTCGGGATGTATGAGATGTCTAGAGTGGAGGGGGTTGAGGCGGACAGGTGTCAGAAAGGGAACAGCGACCGGAGCTAGCCGAGTTCGAAGTTGGCTAGCTGTTGGTACTGGGCGTCGCCTTTGGGGTCGAGCAGGCTGCGGTACAGAGCGATTGCATTTACGGGAATGGACCGACCAGTGCTCTTGAGGGGAGCGTGCTGCCATGAAACGCCGACGTCTTCAGCGAATCTTCCTCGGATTCCTGCGCGGGTGCGACCGACCGTTACGTGAGCCCTGAACTTTCGTTCTTCTTCGCTAAATCCCAGGGAGGTCATTCGACCTTCGACACGACCTTGTAGCTGTTCGAGTCTTCTCAGTTCACCGGAAAATCCTATCCAGCAAATACGAGGGTCTCGGAACGACGGAAAACACCCGGTGCGCCCGATTTTTACGGTGAACTTGCCTGTTGCATCAGCGGCTTGTTTGAGTTGAGATTTGATCGCATCGATCTGATCGATTGGAACATCGCCTAGGAACTTCAAAGTCAGATGCATTGCGTCTTCTTCGATCCAGCGAACACGTTCGTGCTCTCGGGGTCTGAAGCTGTTGGCAAGAGCCCCAAACTCACGCTTTCGTTTACGAGGAATTTCAACGGCGACAAACAAGCGTTGAGTGTCGGCAGGAGGTTCGTCACCGGATGTTTCTTCGTCTGACGAATCATCATCGTCGTTGACGCGCTCTCGATACAGCCGAGGTTTGGATGGAACGAATGTTGCTTCGGACTGACGAGTGAAGCCAGATCTATCAGTGGGTTTTATTTCAGTCGGTACGAAATCGTCACCTGATGTTTTGGGTGCGCGCACTACTTCTGTATTTGGCTCGGTTTTCGCATCAGCCAGATCAGAGGTCGTCACCTCGTCGCCATCGTTTTTCTCATCCTCGGTCGAAATAAACCATTCTTGCTTTTGCGAAGACTTTTCTTTTTCAGATGAATCGGATGGCTTCGGCGAATCTTCAGCGGATTCGTCGCTCAGCCAGGGATCAGTTTCGTTGGATTTGGTCACAGGTATCTACCGAGCAAAAATTAGGGGCTCAAGACCCACCTTGTTACAACGATACAACCCGCAGACCCGCATAAGGACACCAATTTGAAATCTGGACCTTAGGTCCCGCAGCTATAATCTCGTTCGAAATTTAATCCGCCGGTAAATACGAACCGGCAAGACTGTCTTCCAAACGAACTGGATAATCCCTGTGGCTCTACTGCTGAACCGATCCCACGCACTAAAGCTTATACCAATGTCGAAGGCGATCGATGTTGTGGAAGCTGCATTCGGAGAACTGGCGGCAGGAACGGCCGAAATGCCGGACAGAACCGTAATAAACGATGCGGCCGTAGGTGGATGGATTGCTTACATGCCCGCGTATCTGAAGTCGGGTGGTGCACTGGGCGTGAAGGCCGTTACGGTTTACAAGGAAAATCCTTAGAAATTCGGATTGCCCACAACCATTGGCACGATTCTCGTTCAGGACAACAAAACTGGAGTCGTAGTGGCGGCAATGGATGGTGGTCTACTGACCGGAGTTCGAACTGGCGCAAGTGGCGGAGTAGCGACACGGCATCTCGCTCGCAAGAATTCAAAGGTGGCTGGTGTTCTCGGTACCGGAGTTATGGCTCGAAGCCAGGTGCTGGCGCTTGCTGAAGTAGCCGATCTTGAGACGATCCTTGTTTACTCTCGAAACGATGACGCCGCAAAGAAGGCGTTTGCGGAGGAGTTCTCCGGAATCACGGGGCTCGATGTGCAGGTAGCGGAGAGTGCGGAAGGACTTGTTCGGGAGTCCGATGTGGTGACTCTGATTACGAGTGCGGTTGAGCCGATTGTTGATGCTGACTGGTGGAAACCTGGAACGCATATCAATGCGATTGGTTCCCACGCTGTTGGCGTGCGTGAGCTAGATTCGGCAACAATAACGAAGTCGAAGGTTGTTTGCGACCAGATTCAGGCGTGTCTGAACGAGGCAAGGGACATTCAAATTCCGATTGAGGAAGGCGTGTACTCCGCTGACGATATCCACGGCTCGATTGGTGATGTGATCAACGGAACGATTCCGGGACGAGAGAACGACTATGAGATCACGTTGTTCAAGAGTGTCGGACTCGCTGTTCAGGACATCTCGTGTGCATCACTTGTCTACGACCAGGCGGTTGCAGAGGGAGTCGGACTGGAGTTCGACTTCGGCGGGTAACGGTTCGTTCCACACGGGGTCGTAAACTCAATTTGAACAGAATTCGCCCACCCTCATTCCGACCGAAGCTACAGCGCAGCGGAGGCATATCAGACCGTATCTCTCAGGAATTCGTAATCTGTAGATTAACGCGCAGCGTTCGCGAGAGAGTTGGCGGGGCGTCCGGCGTCTTAGATCCCTCCGGCGAGGTCGGCATGAAGGTTGTCAGCCTGGTTCGCTAAACGATGACTCGTTCCAGCAGTTTGTCGATATCGCGTTGGGTGTGAGAGTCGATCTGGGCGGCGGGTTGCCGGACACTCGATGACGCGATGAGGTCTCGTTTGACGAGGATCTGCTTGTGGAATTCAACAGCGATTGCGGGGGACTGGCTAACGAGATGGCAAAGCGGAGCGATTCGTTCGTTAAAGTGTTCTACGGCCGCATCAGTTTCTCCGCTGCGATACAGCTTGAACACCTGCGCAAATTCGACCGGTGTTGAACTGAAAGGCATCGTGCCCGTACTTCCGCGTCCCAGCTCTTCCATCAAGAAAGTGGCGCCTCCACCGCCTAGAACTTCGATATTGCCTTGAACAGCGTCAAAAGTCGCTGCAATCCGAGGTGCAATTGGCGGAGTTTCCATCTTGCAAGCGACGATTTCGGCGCACTCTGATGCCAGTTCAGCGACCATAGCAGGAGGGACTTGAGCAAACTCAACGTCTTGGATGACCATGGCGATATTTACAGACTAAGCAATATCTCGGAAATACTGTTTCGTGACCTCTGGATTGCCGCTGGCGACCTTCGATCCCGGTGGGGTCAGCATCACCGCGTCCGCACCAAGCTCTTCCGCTTTCCGACTGTAGTGAACTGCCAAATCGGTGCCAATAGCCCCTGTGTTCATCACGACGGGTACTCTACCGTTTGATTGGTCTACAGCCGTTTTCAGTAGTTGGTCACGTTCTGATTCGTTGAAAAGCTGCACTTCACTCGCCAGCGCGATACCCAGTCCGTCAACCCCCGCTTCGATGTTGTAGTCGACCACTCGACGCAGTGCTTCTGTGTCGATTAGACCCGTCGAATCAAACGGGGTTTGGAGGATAGGCACAAGGCCGGTGATTTTTGCTGGAGTCAATTTGTTCTCTAGTTTGGTGTGGTGGAGTTGAGGTAAAGCTTATTTTGAAACGCAGAACTCGTTGCCTTCCGGATCCGTCATAACCACCCATTCCTAGAAGTTTTTCTCTAGTTCCAAGTCGTTGAAGTCGATGACCGTTGCGCCAAGAGTTGCGATTGGTGTGCCCTTCAATTCATGGTTCATGGTCCTCCGGAGGTTCTTGATGGAATGACTCTGGCGTGCGTGATATTAGGCGGTAAGCACTTCAGCGCCGTTGGGTCCAAGCCAAATCGAGTGCTCTTTCCATCCAACGTGGTGGCCTGAGATTTCTACCAGCGGTGGGTACCCTCGCATCACACCCTGTTTTGTGAGCTCTTTCATAGTGCGATCGAACGGTTTTCTCGGCAGGTCACTGAAGTAGCGGCGTGCAATTGGCAAGCCGCACCACGACTCGATCGCTGCAAGTGCCTCAGAATCAATCTTGTTGGACGGTTTGGGCGATCGTTCGAGCATGAACACTTCTGGCTTACCTTCGTCCTTGATGAAGCCCTTGCCAGAGGTGGCAAAAGGCTCAATGGCAAATATTGATCCCGCCTCAAGCGAGCCCTTTAGTCCGATTCGTGCGTTGGGGATTTGAGGTGAATCGTGAAGCGTGTATCTACCGAGTCCGTGTCCGGTCAGGTTCAAGATTGGTTTGTACCCGGCGTTGGTGATCACATCACCGACTCGTTCTCCAATGTCTTCAACATCCACATCAGGGGCACACATTTCTATCGCCGCGTCGAGAGCGTCGGAAGCGGCTTTGATCATGCCTGCCCAGCGTTGATCTTTCGATAGATCAACTGAAATCCCGGAGTCGACGATAAGGCCATCGATATGCGCGCCAACGTCGATTTTTACGAGATCGTTCTCTTCAAACTCTGCCTTGTCTGCAGGTGAAGAGCAGTAGTGTGCGGCGACTGTGTTACGGCTCGTCTGCGCCGGAAAGGGAGGGAGGGCACCGGCTTCACGAATAATCGTCTCCATGCCCTCCTGGAGCTCTCGGAGCAAATAGCCTGGACGAATCGTTTCGGCCGCCCAAGATCGGGCTTTCGAAGCGATTTGTCCCGCTTCTCTAAGGGTATCGAGTTCTGTTGATGTCGGTATCACGCGCAGGAAGGATCGTCGGTGTCCCAACGATTGAACTGAGGTTGTTCACCTTTGGCGAGCGAGTCCCGGGTATCTTTCCACATTTGATACCAGAGATTGGCATCGTGAAGTTCTGTTTCGGGATGGGAAGCGCTCCGAGCGACGAATCCGGGGAATACCTCACGCCCCGTTGCTTGCCCGGTTGGCTGGTAGCGCAGATCGAAGCTCCAGCGAATCTTGTCGCTCACGTTCGGGAGTGAAGCGTGGACGGTGCACTTGGTTAGCAATAGCGCGTCACCCTTTTTGACGGGAACCGGCATTGAATCGCTCATGTTGAAGAGGTGCTCGGGAATTTGGAGTCCCGGTCGATCCTTGTAGCCGGGACATTGAGTGAGTAGTTCTCCTTTGTGGGAGCCGGGTACGACCGTTAGGCAGCCGTTTTCCACGCCAGCGTCCATGAGCGGGAACCAGACTGTTAGCAAATCTGTTTCGTCAGCTTCAGCGTTGATGACACCGGCGTCCTGATGCCATGGAGTCGCACCAAATTGAACATTTCCGTCGGCGTCGCGGGGAGATAGATTTTCTGGAATCTTGATTCGAACGTGTTGTACCGGGTTCGAGTAGACCTCGCCGCCAACGACTGATTCGGCTACATCGAGTACGCCCGGAGCTGTCAAGGCGTTAAAGACAGCCGGGCCTGCCCAGAATGGGGTGTCGGGTTTAACTCCGTTCTGTGGGAGCGAGAAGTCGAAGTACTGGTTGTAGATTTCGCCAGATTCAACATAAATCTTCGTGACACGCTCGCTGAACGTAAGTTCCGAGTAAGTCGACGAAATCTTGCCTTCGGAGTACAGCTTTTCGGCGAGTGCTTCGAGCACCTCCCCATACTCGTCAATTACCGGATCAATGGTCTTTTCAGGGTCGAAAACGTTCTCAACGTGAACGAATCCGTATTCGTCAAAGTGTTCTTTTTGTTCGACCGTCAGCGCAGGCATGTCAACGTACCTAGACCGCGCCTCGTTGCTCGTTCGTTTTGCGCGGATTCCCGTTGGGGCGGAATGTTACTCGTTTGCCGCGTGGCGCGCACTAGGAGGAGGGACTGGTGCCAGCGAGAAAGATTAGCGTCATTGACGTTTAGGTCCCGAAAATGAGAACTGAATCGAGTTCAGCACGGGCTCAATATGACGTTGCCTGTACGGTAGGGCTATACCGAGTGCGCGAGTGCTGCTATTTGCGGGAAGCGGGAAGCTGGTCGGCTTCGATGCCGAGTCCTTGCGCAGCATCGAGTGCTTTACGGATGCCAGATATTGCTGATTTGAAGATGTTGACCATTTGATTGTTATTTAGATATTCGTGTGTTGAAGGGTGGAATTTTTCGAGCATCAAAAAACCCCTAGCGTTGCGGCAGGGGTTCAGAATTTCGTTCGTTTTGAATCGCTTAGATCAACAAGTACAACACACAAAACTAGAAGCCCCTGTGAACGTACAGGTACACATACAGGTACATGTCTGCTGCGAGCTCGTAGTTATATTGCGAAGGGAGTTGTTCATATCTGATTCAAATATAACGCTGCTAACCTAGGTGAAGCAAATATTTGAATAGGTAAAAAGTGAAATACCCGTGATTGGAGTTACTAATATCCAGTTCAATTTCGCATATTCGACTGCTTAACGGTCGATTTTCAGCAGCGCAGCTGCGTTCACGCCCTGAATAATGTTTGTATCACCATCCCTGAGTTTTGCTTCTCGGAATTCATTGAGAGCACGTTTTTGTGATACCAACGGGTAGTCGCTGGCGAACAGGATTTTTTCTGCACCTACGGCTCGTGCGGAAACTTCGAACACTTCCGGTCGGTAGAGGAACGGGAATGCCGCCGAGTCGAAATAGACGTTTTTCAGTGCTGCGTTCACCTCGTTCATTAATCCATAGAACGGCAAGCCCCCGCCGAAATGACTGAAGATGAGTTTGTTGTTCGGGAAGGCGTTCACCAACGCCATCAGAAGATCGGGTGTAACCGTCCCTTTGCCTGGATATCCGTGACCCACTGGCTCCGACGCATGCAGCATAATAGGCATTTCAAGCTCTTTGGCTTTGTCGAATACAGGAGCGAGTGCCGCAAGATCGGCATCGATAATGCCCTGAGTGTTCGGGTGTAGCTCACCAATTCCTAGTGCCCCAGCTTCGTGGCAGCGTTCCACTTCCTGAACGGCTGATTCGCCCCAAAGTGGATTTACGCTGCAAAAAGCGACCAGTCGATCAGCGTATTGTTGTGCAGCCGAAATGTTGTAGTTGTTCGACTCTGTAGCGATTTCAGGATCAGTCCATCCGAATCCTGCACACACCGACACGTCGACCCCAGCGGAATCCATCGACTGGATCAAACCTTCAACTGTCGAGAATTTGGCTTTAGGGTCGACGAACAAGCTGCGGAAGGTTGTATCGTACCGAGAAAGTGTCTCTCGTCTCGCCGGAAATGATTCGGGAAGAATGTGTGTGCAACTATCGACGATCAAAGCGGATCAGCCTGTTGAATTTGGGACTCGGCGTCTGTGGTGCTATGAATAAGATCAAAGATACACTGTCACTCTACCTTCAGAGGTTGGTCTGTTAGTGCGATGTCACTAATATAGATCGATATTCGGAAGTTCACCCGATCCACGCGAAGTACTTCCTACAGTCGCCAGGGCAAAAGTAGATAGGGCAAATTTCACATGGTCTCTATGATCAGAGACGAAGGGCGAGTTCTGACTCAGCCGGACATTCCGCACGCCGAACCCAATCTGGGCAAAGTGGCGGTGATTTATACGAAGCCTGAAACTATTATTCAGGACTACGCACGTTTGCTGGACCTCGCCGATTATCAGTCTGCGTTAACGCCTGATATCGATACTTTTCTCAAGGTAAACATTTCGTGGCAGCACTACTACCCCGCGTGTTCGACAGCTCCGTGGCAAATCGACGGTGTAGCTCAAAAGTTGGTGGCGGACGGTTTCGACAAGCTGACTGCTGCTCACAATGGCACGGTAGTGGTCGATCCGGTAGAAGGACGTGAGAATAACAAGCACAAGTTGGTTGAGGACCGGTTAGGGTTGGATCATGTCACCCTCGATGTTCCGCCGGTGAAATGGGTTCCGTACAAACCGACGGCTAAGATGCTCGTGCTTGACGAAGTATACAAAGACGGGCTTTACATTCCAGAAGTTTTTCCGGGGACGAACATCGTTCAACTTCCAACAGTGAAAACCCACGTTTTCACAACGATGACCGGCGCCCTAAAGAACGCATTTGGTGGTTTGTTGCATCGCTACCGTCACTGGACCCACTCAGTTATTCATGAAACTCTTGTTGATCTTCTTCAGATCCAGAAGGAGATTCACTCAGGTCTGTTTGCGGTGATGGATGGCACGTTTGCAGGCGATGGTCCGGGACCCCGCGCGATGCGCATTCACAACAAGAACATAATTCTTGCATCAGCGGACCAGGTTGCTATTGATGCTGTAGCAGCCAAGATGATGGGACTCGATCCAATGTCGATCCCGATGATCCACATTGGTCACGAAATGGGTCTTGGAGTCGGCAAACCTTCAGAGATTGAAGTAGTAGGTGACGATATAGCCGATGTGAACTGGAACTTCGCAGGCAACGAGAGCACCCTTGCTTCCCGTGGACAGAAAATGATCTACCACGGTCCGTTGAAGCCGCTTGAAGGCGCTCTGTTGAGATCACCAATAGCGCCCTGGGCGTACTGGGCTTCGAACGTTTACCACAACAAGTTCTGGCTCCCTATGATCGGCCGTAAGCGCGTACAAGAAGCGCTCATGACCGATTGGGGACAACTGTTCCAGAACTACAAGTAGCTTTCGTTCGGCGTGATAGATAAGTGTCTCTGGAATGTCGATTGGCACTAAACCATCGGTGGTGCACCCAACCACAGGAATCGGTGTAGAAATCGGTTCCGGCATTGGTGTTACTGGAACTTTGGTTGGCGCTGTGGTTGGGGCCGATTGGCGAATCACTATTTGAGTCCTCGCTCGCCGCTTCCGAGTCAGAGGCTATTGCCACAGCTATGAGCGCTATAGCGACTGTCCCACGAGTTGTTTGATGATCGGTCGCGTGCCAAATATCGTGCTAACGATGTTGAACCTTCGAGTTTCTTGGTGATCTGTGCGATCACTATTCCCAATGGAAATCAATTTCCGTGGAATTCTGAGACGTGAAGAATCGGGCGGAATCGAGGTCATTTAATCTGGAATTTCAGTTTCGAGAGACTATTAATACTGTTGTGAGGTTGATTAGT
>CEUL01377278.1_pt1 | contig 12674 bp, 15 predicted proteins | sample 427021 | NCBI WGS metagenome assembly CEUL01 (sample SAMEA2622800, study PRJEB7988) | marine metagenome | isolation source: saline water (ENVO:00002010), including | reverse complement strand
AAGTAGCAATAGAGAATGACGCTATTGCTATTATGACTGCTCATACGCGAGACGACCAAGCAGAGACCGTGCTTCTTCGGTTAGCACGAGGCTCAGGGTTGAAAGGTATAAGCGCAATTCGAGAAATGTCCAGTCAGGTTTTTCTAGGCAATAAAATTTTTCTGCTAAGACCAATGTTAAAAGCCACAAGAGAACAAACAGAAGCTGCTTGCCTGGAGAATGAAATTGCTCCCGCTCGTGATAAGTCTAATGAATCCGTAAATTATTCAAGGAATAGAGTTCGATTAAATGTAATTCCGGAGCTTATAAAAATTAATAGCCAGGCTCAGGCAGCTTTAGTTTCGTTTGCAGAACGTGCAGCTAGTGACGACGAGTTTCTTGAGAATTTTGCCTTATCAGCTGTGACGGAATTTGAAATTCGAACTCCGTATAAAGTTGAGTGGGATAAGCGTCGTTTACGTGCATTACCTGAACCTTTACTTATACGTGTTTTAGAGAACTCTTGGCGATATCTCACTGGTGAAGGATCGACGCTTGGATCAGAGAAAATCCGACAGATTATTAATGTAATTAAAACTTCAGGACATACTGACTTAGGTAAAAAAGGGCAACTAGTAAATGTAAAGGGGGATAAAGTAGCTATGATGGTTTCAGGAAAATAGGGTATTGCATTGTGCATTTAACTATTTTGCTTAAATGCAAATAGGCATCTGGCTAGCTTTCTGGCTTCTCTTCGTAGTTTTGTTGTGATCGTTTCAAGTTAGCAAGAATTGCATTTTCTAATGGATTAGGTGTTCCTGTACCTCCAAACGTTGAATCTGGAGATCGGTTTATAGTGTGATCAATTTTTGATGGAACCTGATTATTTTCGGATATGTCTTGATTAAAGTAGTAGTTATAGAAAAACAAAATGAATGGATGGACTGAAAGCTCTGCCTCTTTAGTATGCAAAGCTTGGTTGATTGATTTTTCGTTAGAGTAAAAGCACAGCATATTTTCTGTATCAGGAATAACCCATCCCATTAGTAGGTAAAACCCAATTAGACTCGGCAGGCCTCCAAAAATCAAAGTGATAGCTATCACATCTAGCAAAAGCCAAGTAGACCAGCCAATAATTATTCCCGAAGCCATCAGCAAAATGCTTCGGAATAACTTGGAATTGGATTTTGATACTCTAATAATTTCAGTACTAGTTATGTTGCCGACAGGCAAGCTAGTGATTGTCACAGCATCGTCAGTGTTGACCCGGTTGATTAAGCGTAAATTTGTAATTAACGTTGAATTGGGACCCGCTTCATTAGGATCGTTTATTATTCCTTTACGTGAATCGAATCCCGCCTGAAATTGTTCATGATTCAGCAACGAGGGATAAATAACTGCTTGGGAATTTGCTGAATCCATAGACGCTCACCTTTGGTGCTTATTAGATACTCTTATAGCCTAAATGCTATTCGCCTGAAAACTTCCGCATATTGTACTTCATGGCCTTCATTTTTGGCTTTAGATGCGGCATCGATCGCTCTGCGTTTTACAAATTGCTCAATTTTTTGCTGGTCGGACGATAATTGACTGACATGGGCTGAAAGTCCTTTGATTTTTTGATTGAGAGTATTCTCGATATCTACAAAATCGGTAGGGTTTTCCGTCCCCCAAAGTAACGCATGTCCTGTTTTGTGCGGTTCTAAGTTGTTATTTCGATGTTGGGGGAAATGTAAAAAATCTCTCGCGAATGGGAAGCAGGCATCAAGCGCAATTTGACCAGAGATACGATGATCGCGATGACTATGTGAAAGGTGCCTGACTGGATCCATAGCTAAAACAATTTCTGGTTTCCATCTACGTATTTGCTCTACGATAAGCCCTAAGAAATCATGACTGTCAATCAGTTCTCCATCTCCATAATCTAAGAAACGAACTTCTTGGACTCCTAGCGTTTCCGCGGCCTTAAGTTGTTCTTGTCGTCTTATGCTAGCTAGCTTTTCGCTAGTCATTTGGGTATCTGAGGAGCCTCTATTGCCATTGGTACAGACTACATAGAGGATGCTTGTTCCCTCTTGCGCCCATTTTGCAACCGTTCCTCCTACTCCAGATTCTCCATCATCTGGATGTGGGATTACTAGCATTGCGCGACTAGGTGTTTCTACTATATTCATTGCTCTTAATGTTATTCTGCTAAGATCCTTCTGTCATTTAGTTTCTAGTATTTTCGGAGATTATTTTATGGTCAACTCACTTAGCTTATCTGCTTTTACTCCAGACCAGCTACAAATTTTTGCAAGAATAAAATATGGCAAAACAGCGTCTAAAGAAGAACTGAATGACCTGAACCGCTATTTGGGGCAACCTAATATTCTACCCGAGAGAGATTGTTTTTTTGTGCTGGATGAATCTGCCCCGGTAGGATATATGATTCTGATAAAAGAAGAAGAATTATCTAGATGCATACTTGAATATGGCGTAATTGATTCACCTAAGAAAATCGAGATAACCCATTTTCTGTTGAGAGAATCAATACGACTAACCCAGAGTTCCAATCTTAAAGTTACACATATAGACGTACCAGATTCAGGCTATTTCTTAAATGACTTGCATATTTCTCCTTTTTGGCAACACGCTAGAACGCATTTACATTTGACCAGTCTTTTTCTGCAACCCATATCTGTTGAGCTAAATAAGAATCTCAATATTCGTATTGCAGCCAGAAGTGATGTTGCATCAATCACTTCGTTGCAGAATAGAGCGTTTTACGGAAGTTGGGGGTATTGCCCTAATGTTGAAATGGAAATTGAATACCGAATCTTCGACCTTCCACGGGAAGTACCGGATACGGTGTTAATATTAGAGCAGAATAATTTAGATGTTGGTTATTGTTGGACTCACGTTGACCCAGACAAAAATATTGGACATATAGGTATGGTTGGGGTATTGCCTGGCCATCAAGGCAAGGGATTTGGGAAGTTACTTACATCTATCGGAGTAAATTACTTAAGGGATTTTTCTCTAGATTCAATTGAAATTACAGTAGATAGCCAAAATTTCCCTGCCATACATGTTTATGAAAGCGTGGGATTTAAATTGAGCTGGCGATCATTTTGGTATCAACATGTTGGTGGGAGTTAAATTATCGAATCAAAAACGCTAATGCTGCTACAGCAAGTCCAATCCCTATAAGGTAAGAAAATTTAAAAGGTTCCCCGAGAATAAGAAATCCTATAGAAGCAGCAATCACAAGGTTCATGGAAAAAATTGGTGCTACTACAGACGCGGGGCCAATATGCAACGCTCGATACAGCGAGAATATAGCCCCAGCTAGTACGAGAGAAGTAAGAACAAGAGCTCCGGTTGAATAGTTTACCCCTATACCTTTACTTGCTTTAGTACCCTCAATAAACCACCATGCAAAGCCTAAGAGTACTATGGAGGAATTGGTGACAATTAATGCGATAGCGGGATGAATTGATTTCAATGAGATTTTTAAGAAAGCTATAGCTATTCCGTATAAAGCAAGAGCTAAAAAAGACCAAACCAAATAATTCATTACGAGATATTATCCAATTGAAACGAGAAGCAGGGTTGTTTGGCCGTAGCATACAGTCGATAAATTTCTGAGAGTTGTCTAGCGGAGTTTTCCCATGAAAATTCATAGGCACGTTTAAGGCTATTTCCCCCAAACTGCTCTGTAAGCGCAGGGTTGAAAAGAAGTTGTTCTAGTTTACTGCTCATAGCAGAAGTATCGCCTGGCTTAACTTTATAGCCCGTTGACCCGTCTACTATCACTGATTGCAGGCCACCAATATCAAAACAAATTACTGGAGTTTTACAGGCCATTGATTCAAGAGCTACTAACCCAAAAGTTTCATTTAATGATGGAATAACGCATACGTTTGCGGCTGTATAGTAACTGGGGAGTTCTACTTGAGGGACAGCAGGATGCCAAATGATTTTTTCTGATATCCCGAGTTCTAAAGCTCTATCCTTTAGCCATTCAAAGCTCGAATCATGGATATCTCCTCCTACAAACAGTATTTTTACATGTTCAAGATTTCGGATTTGTGCTATTGCAGAAAGTAAAAGATCTGGGCCCTTAAAACGCTCTAAGCGTCCAACGAATAAAACTATCTGGTCATTGAGGTTGAGACCTAAGTTAGCTCTAGCTTTAGCTCGGTCTCCTGGTTGGAATAATTGAAAATCCACGCCTAATGGCACAATATTCGTGAGATTAGGGTCTGTATCATAAATGGATTTTATTGAGTTAGATTCGTATTCTGAGAATGTGATTATTCCATTGGCAGACTCAGTAATATTTAACTCTATTTCCTTTCTGATTTCTTGCTCTGTTTGGCCACCAGAAAGTTCTTTTACAACTGCTGATGTATGGAAAGTAAACAAATGCGGAACGTTGATATATTTTGCTAAATCTTGGCCTGACCTAGCCGAAAGCCAATAATGACTATGTATTAGGTCATAAGATAATTCATTTTTGTAAATAAATTGCAGGAGATTGTCACTGAATTCATCTAAATGATGAGCAATACTATTTTTGCTTATTTCAGGATCCCCTGCAGGTAAATGAATAATGTTTGAATTATTCTCAAACTGAATAACTTCTGGTCCCCTTAAATGATGCGATCTTGTAAAGATATCTACAAGGATCCCGTAATTTGAGAGCAAAGGGGAAATTCTCTTCAAGAAAACATTCATTCCTCCAGCTGATCGCATACCAGGTGTCATCATCGGGCAACCATGTGTGGAAATGAATGCGACTCTTAAGCAATTGTTATTTGATAAATCTAGGTTCATAGTAACTAAACTAGACTACGCGAGACGACTAGCTTATGTATATTTGAATCAATTGCACCTAAATGATACTTATATGCTTCAGGGCCGCGCAGTAAGTCAAAGTAAGCTAATTTAGACTCGATCGCATCTTTTATGCAGAATGCCTTTAGTACAAGACCCACAGATAAATTTGCATAACTACCGACATACCCACTGTTGTATACCAGTCGAGTGTTTTTGTAATCAAAGCACATCAACGCTGAAACAGGAGTTTCATTGAGTTCTAGAATAAATAGCTTCAAGAAATTAGAATCTTGCATTTTTACTGCAATAGATTGAAGAAAACTTTCTCTCTTGGGGATGAGGAAGTTTTTTTTATCTTCTTTACTCTCAGCCATCATGGACATGAATAGCTTTAAATCTTGCTGTAATGTACTAGCATTAGAGGTCCGGATGTAAAGATCCCCTGCATTTTCCAGACGTCTAATTTTTCGACGCAATTCGTGTCTATCTTTTTTGTTGAGTAATCCAAGATATTCCTCCCAAGATGGAGGTAGCGATATCCCAGGAACCACGTCTTCGAATTCAATCGCAACATTATAGCCTTGTGCTAAGGCTGCAGAAGGAAGCAAAGAATATGTAGTAGACCATTCAGGTACAGAAACTAATTCAAGAGTATCCCAATCTATTGATTTAATAGTCTCAAATAAATGGGGATAGAAGTCATCGTTATTAGTTATAAAATCATGGTAATCAAATAGATCAGTGTCTCCTATAAAGGTGAGCTTACGTTTATTCAGCGCTAATGGTGCGATCCCCAAGGAGCGTTTATCAGACAGGATATGTATTAATTGTAAAGTATAGTTATCGCCGTAGATGGACCACCAGGATTCCTGCCATTCGGGTGTCATAAATACGCTATTCCAATTTTGGAGTGATAAATGTTTACCCCAAATTGAACGACTTTCATCAAAAGATAATGTATTTCCTGAAATAGGTATCAATAGAGACCTCTTAAAGTAAGCTTAGGACTTCAGAGCGAGTACGACTGCTAGTTTCAAAAACCCCCCTTAGTGCAGAAGTCACAATTGAGGTTCCAGGTTTACGAACGCCGCGCATCGCCATGCATAGGTGCTCGGCTCTCATTACTACGGCAACCCCCTCGGGATTCACGACTTCCATTATAGAATCTGCTACTTGTGAGGTTAGACGTTCTTGGACCTGGGGCCGTTTTGCAAAAATATCTACCGCTCGGGCCAGTTTGCTAATACCGACTACTTTTCCACGTGGTATGTAAGCTACATGAGCAGTACCGAAAAAAGGCAATAAGTGATGCTCGCATAATGAGTAGAACGGCGCATCGCGCATAATAACCATTTCTTGATGGTCTTCTTCAAACTGCACCTGCAGTACTTCAAAAGGATCTATTTCGTACCCGCCAACAATTTCTCTGTACATTTGCGCGACTCTTTTGGGAGTATTGAGTAAACCGTCTCTTTCGGGGTTTTCCCCTATTGCAAGCAATAATTCACGTACTGCTTTTTCAACACGCGATGTATCTACAGCCATTTTTATCCTCTTTTATCAATCAATTTCATTACTTTAATTAAATCTGGTGCTGCTTCCTCTGGGGGACTTTCAGCAAGAGAATTTGCAATAGGAGGGTCTTTCAGTCCATTTCCTGTAATTATGCAGACCACAGTTTTTGAAGATATATTGAACCCTTTATGCACATGTTTTATTAACCCTGCAACAGAGGCAGCTGAAGCGGGCTCACAGAAAATCCCTTCTTCACGAGCCATACGTTTATAGGCATTTAGTATTTCATCGTCGCTTACAGCATCAATCTCTCCACCAGATTCATCTCGGGCAGATAGTGCTGTAGACCAACTTGCAGGATTACCAATGCGAATTGCGCTTGCAATAGTTTCAGGATTAGATACAGGTGAACCTTGGACAATAGGTGCCGCACCTGCTGCTTGAATGCCCATCATTTTAGGAGTAAAGGTAGATTTCCCAAGATTAAAATACTCTTTAAATCCTTTCCAATAAGCAGTAATGTTCCCCGCGTTTCCTACAGGTATGTATAAATAATCAGGAGCATCTCCAAGTTCATCAATTAACTCAAATGAAGCAGTTTTTTGGCCCTCTATTCTGTAAGGGTTGACGGAGTTTACTAATGTAAACCTAGATTGGTCTTCTCCTAATTTAATTGCGATATTTAGTGAGTCGTCGAAATTCCCATTGATGGAAATAATTCGTGCTCCATACGCTATAGCTTGGCTCATTTTACCAATAGCTATATTACCTTTGGGTACTAAAACTATTGTTTCTAATCCTGCTGCAGCTCCATACGCAGCTGCAGATGCACTAGTATTTCCAGTTGATGCACAAAGTAGTCGTGGATTACCAGTTTCAAGTGATTTGGCAACTGCTATCACCATCCCTCTATCTTTGAACGAACCTGTAGGATTGCATCCCTCTAATTTGAAATATAATGAGTCTATTCCGAGAGCCCTCCCGATTGATCGGGATTTCACTAACGGAGTATCACCTTCACCAATACTTAAATTTGAAACCTTGTTATTGATGGGGAGGTATTCACTATATTTATTTATTATTCCTTTACCCATTTGAGCTCCGAATCAATATTACTAGGCTTTGTTGTCTTCAATACGTATAAAGCTACAAAGAGTTTCGATCACATCCAAATTTTTTAATTGTGTGATTGCAGCCTGCGCCGATTCCTCTTTACATAGATGGGTAGTTATAACGATCTCTGCTAACAATTTTGATTTCCCCAAAATCTCTTTTTGACTGACGGTTGCAAGGTTCACGTTCATATCCCCAAGAACTCTGGAAATTTGGGCCATTACCCCAGGTAAATCTTTTGCTCGTAAGCGAAGATAATACCGTGTTTGTAAATCATCGAGTGAAGAAGGTTTATACCGCGTAGATATTTGTGGCATTAAATTACTAGTTTGATTTGAATTGGTACTTAGCGTTACATTAATTATGTCTCCAAGAATGGCAGAACTAGTTGGTCCAGGTCCTGCTCCAGGACCTTGAAACAATGCCCATTCAACAAGATCACCTTCGAGTTCAATTGCATTATCGACTCCATTAACTTTGGCTAAGGGGTGATCATTAGGGATTAAAGATGGATGAACGCGAGCCTGTAATGATTGGTCTTTTAATTTGCTAGTTGCGAGGAGTTTGATGGAATAGCCCAATTCCTTCGCGTAGAAGACATCTTCGGAGCTAATTGCTTCAATTCCTTCTCTATAAACATCAGAGTCTTTAACTTCAGATTGATATGCAAGTGAGCTTAGTATTGCTAATTTATATGCAGCATCATCTCCATTAATATCATTTGTAGGATCAGCTTCTGCAAATCCTAGTTTTTGCGCTTCTTTTAATGCTGCTTTAAACGAAACAGCCGAATCGGACATTCTTGAAAGAATGTAATTTGTGGTCCCATTTATTATTGCCTTAATGGTATGAATTTCATTAGCTGTTAAATGATGAGTTAAAGCTCCTATAATTGGTATCCCTCCACCCACAGAAGCTTCGTAGTTTAGTGAGATATTTTGCTTTTCGGCTTTTTGGCGAAGCGCATTTCCATGCTTCGCCATCACTTCCTTATTAGCGGTAATAACATGTTTTTTTTCAGCGAGTGCTAGCTCAATGTAATTGAGGGCTGGTTGTTCACCTCCAATCATTTCTACCACAATGTCAACATCATTAGATTTGATGAGGGATTCTGCATTTTCAGTGAAAGATATACCTTTTTTTAGGTGTGGCCGCTCCTTTGATAAATCCCGTACTAGAACGCCTTTAATATGTAAGGGGCGCCCAATTCGGCTAGTGATTAAAGCAGACTTATTCATAAGCTCATTAATTACACCGGTGCCTATTGTACCTGCACCCAATAAGCCGATACCTATTGGTTTCTGGCTACTCATAATCGCTTTCCATTTCGCGTAACACCCATTTGATGTCGTTGTTGTTAAATGTAAATTCTATTTCCTTTGTCTTTTGATCCATCCAAGACTGAAAATTGTTTTGAGCTAGTCGTGAGCGCATGTCTTCAGCAATTGTGCTATCGGTGGAGCTGTCGGTGATACGAAATATGATACTCCCTAAGCTAGTGGCAATCGGACCTTGTGTACGCTTAGTATTGTTATTGGAGCCAAAGAAATAAGGGTCCATTTCTAATAACGCACCTTTCGGAACCCACCCCACAACCCCGTTTTCGCGAGCAAATATGTTATCGATATTTAATTCCTTCGCTACGGTATTGAAATCCTCACCAGAAGATATACGGTCGTAGGCTATTTCAGCATTGAGGGAATTAGATGTAACTATCCACTCCACAAAGACTTGATCTGCTGTTTTTGAAGCGTTCGATAAAAATAAATCAAAATAAGAATCTTCTAGAAGCTGACCCTTTATCCAATTTTTATAAACCACACTACTTATGCCGATTGTTCCCACGAATTTTTCAAGAGCTTCTTGGCCATCGGCACTTAGTGAAGTCGGTCTATCCGATGGCTCAGTTGCTTTTTCGAACATAACGATTAACTGCTCGTCAACTTGCTCAGATTGGAAATCTATACCAAGGCTTGAAGCGTGTTTTTGTAATAAATCATTCTTAATGAGTGTATTTAGCGAAACATTAGGATTAAATTGTCCAGTTAAAAAACCTTCAAGCTTAGCTATAGGCGCGACATCTCTAAGCAGATATTCTTGACCGTTCAAATTCGCCACAACCTTGTTAGGAGGTTTTGCAAAATTGAAATACCATCCTGCTACAAGTAGAACCAATAGAGCTACACCAACTACAAGAGCACTCCCACGAAGGATTTTCTGATACCTGCGCTCATTAGCCCTGTTTTGGACGCTGTCCTGTAGAGCCGGGCGCGCGCTTCGGTGGCGTTCCGCACGGCGGCGCTGTCGCATTTATTCTTCCGGTTGCTCGTCTGCAGATTCTGTTTGTGAAGATACAGAAGTTTCGTCACTACTAACACTTACGGTATCAGCAGTTTCAAGAGATACCTCTGTGGTCTCTAGGGAGTTGGGAGCAGGAGCTTCCACTTCATTGACGGTACGAGAAGGAGAGTCATTATTGTTAGCATAGCTATTGAATCTGTTGTTGGAACCATCTCGTGGGGTAAATCTTCTATTCCGATCACCTCTGTCAGGCCTGCCGAGCTCGATCTGACTATGACCTCCAGTGTATGGAAGAAGAGCTAAAAATCGAGCACGTTTAATTGCAATGGCTAGTTTGCGTTGATGCCGGGACCGAGTGCCCGTACGACGACGAGAATCAATTTTCCCCCACTCCGATACAAAACGACGAAGAATTGGAACGTCTTTGTAATCAGGCGACTTGTTTTCGGCGCTGAAATAGCAGACTTTTCTTCTAGGGAAAAATCTCCTTCCTCCAGTTCGCCGTCGTCGTGTACTCTGCATTCAGAAACTCCTTAATTTCTCACTAGAACGGAAGGTCCTCAGGTGAGCTGTTCTCATTACCATAAAACTCTTGTGCGGAAATGTTAGAACTATTCCCGTAGTCTTCAAAATTATCATTAGAACTGAGCCTGTCTAGGAATAGGACTCGATTCGCCACAATTTCATTACGAAAGCGCATTTGACCGTCATTACCTTGGAACGAATGACTTTGTAATCTACCTTCTACATACGCACGCCGTCCCTTGGCTAAGTACTGATTAACTTGCTCTGCCAAGTTATTCCAGGCAACGACAGTAAACCATTCTGTTTCCTGCTTTCGCTCCCCATCCTGTGCGTTGTAGGATCTGCTTGTTGCGATACGAAAAGAGGTCACTGGACTACCTGAAGGCGTGTAGCGCATTTCAGGATCAGTTCCTACATTCCCAATTATCATGATTTTGTTAAGTCCTACCAAAGAAGACTCCTAGTCCTCAGTCCGCACAAGCAAATGACGAATAACGTCATCAGCCAATTTCAAATTGTTTTCTAAGACCTTAGTACCATCATTTTCCATTCGGATATTAGTAAGGTGGTAGTTCGCCTCGGTATGGGAGCCTATTTTGTATGCAAGCTTTCGCTTACCCCAATTATTTTCACTGACAATCTCCCCTCCGTGATCATTAGCAATTTTTCGTACCCGCTCTATAACGGCGTCGACTCGCTCCTGATCAGCCTCAGGGTCTATCATCAAAACTAATTCATACTGGCGCACTATTTCTCCTAAAATTTAAAACTTCAAATGGGTCAACCTATACGCGATTTAGAATTATAGCAGTGAATAGAAACCTACTCAAATATTCTCCAAATCTAAATAGTTCTAGTAGTCAATTCCCGGTACGGGGAAGCTCGCAGTTAGCTGGCTTACCTCGTCTGCAATTATTTTTAACTGTTCCGGGTCATCCTTTTCGTTTAATGTTTGTACTATTAACTGCGCGACTTTTTGAGATTCTTCTACGCCAAATCCCCTACTAGTTATGGCTGGCGTTCCAAGTCTTAAGCCACTCGTAATTCGTGGAGGCTGAGGGTCGTTTGGGATTGCATTTTTATTGGCTGTTATTCCAACTTTCCCTAGTGCATCTTCAGCTTCAGAACCAGTTAAATTAATTGGACGAAGGTCTACAAGCATCAAATGATTGTCTGTACCTCCAGACACAATACGCAGCCCGGAACCTTCGAGGGCGGATGCCATTGCTTGAGCATTTTCTACAATGCTTTCTCCGTATCTTTTGAAATCAGCTGAGAGCGCTTCGTTAAAGCATACCGCTTTTGCCGCGATTGCGTGCATTAAAGGTCCACCTTGTGCATAAGGGAATACAGCTCTATCTACATTTCGCTGATACTCTTCATCACATAGGATGAAGGCCCCACGAGGGCCTCTGAGCGATTTATGTGTTGTACTTGTAACGATTGAGGCATAAGGCACAGGTGATGGATGGACTCCGGATGCTACAAGTCCAGAAATGTGGGCCATGTCAACCATAAGAATAGCGCCTACTTCATCTGAAATTTCTTTAAATTTCGCAAAATCAATCGTACGTGGGTAAGCGGTATAACCTGCGACTATAACTTTCGGCTTGGTTTGTTTTGCTAAAGCAGCGATCTCTTCGTAATCAAGTTGCTCTGTTTCCTGATTTAATCCATAGGCTACGAAGTTATATATTTTGGATGAAAAATTGACGGGACTTCCGTGTGTTAAGTGCCCACCTTGGTCAAGGCGAAGTCCCATGATTGTGTCACCGGGTTCACAAATTGCTGCATATGCTTCTAGATTGGCTGTAGCGCCACTGTGAGGTTGTACATTTGAATGCTGGGCTCCGAAAAGTTCCTTTGAACGTTCTATAGCGGATCCTTCAGCAATATCAACAAATTCGCATGAGCCATAATACCTTCGTCCTGGGTAGCCTTCTGCGTATTTGTTTGTCAGTGCAGATCCTTGGGCTTCAAGGACTGCTCGACTTGCGTAGTTTTCGGAGGCTATAAGTACAATGTTACGTCTTTGCCGATCAATTTCCTTTTCAATTGCATTAGCGATTAGGGGGTCTTGTTCTGCAAGGGAGCTCAATCTGTTCCTCCATTAATATTTGAGGGTAAATTTACTTTAAAGGATAGGGTTTTAGTAGTGTATTATGCAATTGTGCATCGTGCACAATATTCAATAAACACTTGGCTAGAACACGAATCACTGCGATAATGGTGGTTCCCATCTAGGATTGAGGAATTTTTTAGGGGTCTTAAATTATGGCTTACCAGATTTATTTTGCTGATTTATCCGAAGAGAATAAAGCTCTGACTCTTACACTTTTACGATTGAAAGAAGAGGCAGGGACGATCGAAAGTGATGAGGCAAAGCTATTAGAAGAATTAAGAGGAAGTCCTACACC
>CEUL01047948.1_pt1 | contig 12688 bp, 17 predicted proteins | sample 427021 | NCBI WGS metagenome assembly CEUL01 (sample SAMEA2622800, study PRJEB7988) | marine metagenome | isolation source: saline water (ENVO:00002010), including | reverse complement strand
ATCATTCTCAATTATTTTTTTATATGCGACAAAAGTTATATGTATTATATTTATAAATAAAGTATTTATTTAAGCACATGAACAACGTTACATCTATTAATAAAATAAAAGCTAATAAACTTTTGGGCGATTTTCAAAAACAAGATATTCATTTTGATATAGATAAGCTTAAAAACGCATGTAATGAAGTTTTAAAAATTAAAGGTTTCGATACAAGTTTAGGCATTCCTCACTTTGCAGGTATATCACTGAACCAAATACCTGGAGACCCAGATTCAATAAAAGGAAGTAAAGTTAGAGGCGTATATTGGACAAAGCCTGACTCGACTGGTGTTGAAGTTTCTAGAGACGTTGAGATCGACGAAAGTAAATATACTGAGTTTGTAAAAGATTTTGAACATACATACTTTAAAGAAGTTTATGATGAGTTATCAAAAAAATATAAATTAGGAAGAGTGAGATTACTTTTAAAAGAGCCGAGATCAACTTTAAGTTGGCACAGAGATCCAGAACCAAGATTACATATTCCCATCTATACAAATCCTGGAGCAATAATGGTAATAGATAAAGCTGCTCATCATATGCCTGCAGACGGATCAGTTTGGATAACTAATAATTTAAAATATCATAATGCTTTTAATGGTGGTGAAGAAAATAGAGTTCATTTAGTAGCATGTGTTTTAGACTACAAATTCAACTAAAATTAGTTTATATTATTTGGTGTTGAAGAAAATTTTTATTGCATCAGATCATGCTGGTTACAGCTTAAAAAAGTACTTGTTTGGTAAATTTTCAAAAAAACTAAAAATCGTTGATTTAGGACCTAACAATGATAATTCAGTTGATTATCCAGACTTTGCAAAAAAATTATCGAAAGCAGTATCTCTTAAAAAAGGAAGTTTTGGTATTCTTGTGTGTGGTTCAGGCATGGGAATGGCCATAACAGCAAATAAAATCAAAAATATAAGAGCCGCTTTATGTTTTAGTGTCAAAAATACCCAATTATCCCGATTGCATAATAATGCAAATATCATTACATTAGGAAGTAGGTTGATAAGTAAAAAAAAAGCTTTCAATCTAACTAAAATTTTCTTGAATACAAAGTTTGAGGGAGGAAGACATTTAAGGAGAATTAAAAAAATATAATTAAGGAAAGAATTAAAAAACTATGTCAAGTGAAAGTAAATATTTAAACGATCAGTACAAAGGTTTCTTTGAAGACAGTTTATCAAAAACTGACCCAGAACTTTATAAAGCTATAAGCGATGAATTAAAAAGACAACAAGAACATATTGAACTAATAGCATCTGAAAATATTGTTTCACAAGCAGTATTAGAGGCACAAGGTTCAGTTTTGACAAATAAATACGCAGAAGGTTATCCAGGTAAAAGATACTATAATGGATGTGAACATGTTGATGTTGCAGAAAATTTAGCAATCGAAAGATTAAAAAAATTGTTTGATTGCAAATATGCAAATGCTCAACCACACTCTGGAGCTCAAGCTAATGGGGCTGTTTTTTTAGCTTTACTTAAACCAGGTGATACTTTTATGGGGATGAGTTTAAATTCCGGAGGCCATATAACTCATGGATTAAAAATTTCAATGTCTGGAAAGTGGTTTAATGCAGTAGGGTATGATGTAGATAAAGAGTCTGAATTAATTGATTATGATAATGTAGAAAAAATTGCTTTAGAACATAAACCAAAACTTATTATTGCTGGTGGAAGTGCATATTCAAGAGTTATAGATTTTAAAAGATTTAGAGAAATAGCTGATAAAGTAAACGCTTACTTGATGGTCGACATGGCTCACTTCTCAGGTTTGGTTGCTGGAAAAGGTTATCCTAATCCATGTGATCATGCTCATGTTGTTACTTCAACAACACATAAAGTTTTTAGAAGTGCCAGAGGAGGAATTATATTAACAAACCACGAAGATCTTGCAAAAAAGTTTAATACTGCAGTTTTTCCTGGATATCAAGGTGGTCCCTTAATGCATATAATTGCAGCAAAAGCCGCAGGATTTTTAGAGGCACTAAGACCAGAATTTAAAGACTATATTAAATCTGTACTTGCTAATGCTAAAATATTGTCTGAGACATTGAAAAACAATGGATTTAAGATTTATTCAGGTGGTACAGACTCTCATTTAATGCTTGTAGACTTAAGACCTTTTGGAGTTAAGGGTAATGTAGCTTCAGAAAGTTTATCGCGTGCTAATATTACATGTAATAAAAATGGAATACCGTTTGACACTGAAAGCCCGATGGTTACGTCTGGTATTAGGCTAGGAACTCAAGCAGCCACAACAAGAGGTTTTGGTTTAAAAGAATTTGAAAAAGTTGGTGAATTAATTACTAAAACTATCAAAGGTTTATCAGATAATCCAGAGGACAATAAAAAGACGGAAGATGAGGTAAGAAATGAAGTTATTAACTTATGTTCAAATTTTCCAATTTATAAACACTTAGGATAAACATGATTTGTCCGTTCTGCAAAAAAGGTGAGACCTCCGTTGTTGATTCTCGTCCTACAGAGGATGGAACAGCGATTAGACGAAGAAGGTTATGTGTTTGCGGTGAGAGATTTACCACATTTGAAAGAGTCCAATATAGAGAACTAGTAGTAATTAAAAAAAATGGAAGAAAATCTACTCTAGATAGAGATAAATTATCAAAATCTATATACATAGCTATGAAAAAAAGACCAATAGACACAGAAACTATAGAAAAATTTATAAGTTCGATAATGAGATCTCTTGAAGAATTAGGGCAAGCAGAAATTTCTACAACTACAATCGGCACAATGGTTATGGAAAGACTTAAGGAATTAGACCCTGTCGCTTATGTAAGATTTGCATCAGTTTATAGAAATTTTAGAGAAGAAAAAGACTTTGTGCAATTTGTGGACAAAATCGATGTCTACAAAAAAAGATAAATTTAATAAAAAAGATCATTATTATATGAGTCTTGCTATTAATCTAGCAAAGAATAAAAAACATTTAACTGGAACAAATCCCTCAGTAGGATGCGTAATAGTAAAACAAAATAGAGTAGTTACTTTTGGATCAACTAATATTAATGGCAGACCACATGCTGAAACAATAGCTTTGAATAGAAATAAGAATAATAATAATGGTTCAACATTGTATGTTTCTCTTGAACCATGCTCTCATTATGGAAAAACACCACCATGTACTAAAGCAATAATAAAATCAAAAATAAAAAAGGTTATATATTCAATAGAAGATAATGATATTAGAAGTCATAAAAAATCAAAAAAAATTTTAAAATCCAAAAAAATATCTGTTCAATCTGGTTTATTAAGCAAAGAGACAAAAAAATTTTATAAAATTTATAATTATGTTAAAAAAAATAATAAACCCTATATTATTGGTAAATTAGCATGCTTTTCAGATTTAAGTATTTTAAAAAATAAAACACATATAACCAATGAATATTCAAGAAAAGTATCTCATTTATTAAGATATGAAAATCAAGGCATCTTAACAACATATAAAACAATAAATAATGATAATCCAAAATTAACTTGTAGAATAGATGGTCTGGAAAATTTTTCACCAACTAAAATAATTATAGATCGAGATTTAAAGATTAAACAAAATTCTTATGTTTTGAATAAATCAAAATTTCAAAAAACTATCATCTTCCATAACTCTAAAAATTTAAAAAAAATTAATTTTTTAAAAAAAAGAGGAACTAAATTAATAAAAATTAACACTGAAAATGATAATTATTTTGATTTAAAAAAAATTTTCAAAATAATTTATGATATTGGAATCCATTCGATTTTGATAGAGTCAGGAAAAATTTTTATTAATAAAATTTTATCAAAAAATTTATTTAATGAGTTTTATCTATTTATGAGCAATAGATCTTTAAGAAACACAAATAAAGTAAATATTTCAGATGTGAAAAGGTCTTTAAATATAAAGTTTAAAAGTAGAAATTTAGTCAATACTTACCTAGATAAAGATAAACTTTTACATTATTACTAGACAATGTTTAATGGAATTATATTTAACCGAGGTGTAATAAAAAAGGTAATTAAAAGACCAAAAGGCGTTAATCTTTTTATAAAATCTAAAATTAAGTTAAAAAAAGGGGATATTGGTATGTCAATCTCTTGCGATGGTGTTTGTTTAACTCTTATTTCCTTAAAAAGTAATTATCTTGAATTTTATTTATCTAATGAGACTTTAAATAGATCAAAATTTAAAAATATAAAAATTAATGATAAAATAAACCTTGAAACACCACTTAAATATGGTCAAAAAATTTCTGGACATATTTGTCAAGGACATGTCGATACAGTTGGAAAATTATCTTCTATTAAAAAAATTGATAAATCCTTTTTATTTGAATTTCATGTTTCCAGAAAAGATAAAAAACAATTAGTTGAAAAAGCATCAATAAGTATAAATGGAATATCTCTCACAATTTCAAAAATAACAAAAAAAGGTTTTCAAATTTGGGTAATTCCACACACATATAAGATGACTAATTTATCGATTTTAAAAAAAAATAATCTTGTAAATATTGAGATAGATATCTTATCAAAATACGTTAAAAATTATTTTAATGAAAAAAAATAAATACACATCAATAGAGAAAATTATTCAACTTACCAAAAAAGGTAAAATGTTTATTCTTGTAGATGATGAAAGAAGGGAAAATGAAGGTGATTTAGTTATTTCTACATCTTATTCTAATCCTAAAAATATAAATTTCATGGCTAAAAATGGAAGAGGATTAATCTGTATGGCTTTGGATACCGCTCAAGCTAAAAAGTTAAATCTTACATTGATGTCATCTGTTAATATATCAAGAAATCCAAAAACTGCTTTTACAGTATCAATAGAAGCTAAAAAGGGTGTTACCACAGGTATTTCTGCAAAAGATAGAGCCCATACAATTAAAGTTGCCTCAAAAAAAAATGTAAATAAAAATGATATAATTTCACCAGGTCACGTTTTTCCAATTATTGCAAAAGATGGTGGTGTACTAGTTAGAGCAGGACATACAGAGGCTTCTGTGGATATATCTAAACTAGCAAAAAAAAATAATTCAGCAGTTATTTGTGAAATTATGAACGAGGATGGATCTATGGCTAAAGGTAAAGATCTTTTTAATTTTGCAAAAAAACATGCATTAAAAATTGCAAAAATAGAGGATTTGATTGCTTATAGATTAAAAAAAGAAAAACTTGTGAAGTTAAAAAAACAATCTGAAATTTATTTTAAAAAAAGTAAGTATAAAATAAAAATATATGAAAATCTATTAGATGGATCTGAGCATTTTGCTTTAATAAAAGGAAATATTAGTAAAAGCACAATTCCTAGAGTGAGAGTTATATCATCAAATGTAGTTCAAAATTATCTTGTAAATCAAAAAATACCAAATTCATTTGATAAAACATTAAAACATTTTAAAAGATATAGTAACTGTGTTTTAGTGTTTATTAGAGATACAAATTTAAAATCTGTCACTCAAACACTCAAAGATTATAAAAATAAAGAATTTTATAAAAAAGGAAACGATAAATTAATAAGAAATTATGGTATAGGTGCTCAAATAATAAAAGATCTCAAAATTAAAAAAATGATTTTAATTTCTAGATCTCCAAAAAAAGTAGTTGGTTTAGATGGTTATGATATAAAAATTGTAAAACAAGAAATTATAAAATGAAAAAAATATTAATAGTTGCTGGAGATTACTACAAAGATATAACCAAAGGACTTTTGAACAGTGCTTTAAAAAAGCTTCCAAAGAATTTTAAGGTAAAAATTATAAAAGTACCTGGTGTTTTTGAAATACCTGTTACTATATCTAAAAATATAAAAAAATTTGATGCTTTTATAGCTTTGGGTTGTGTTATTAAAGGACAAACTCCTCATTTTGATTTTATTTCATCAGCTACAACAAATGCAATTATTGAGATTTCAATAAATAGTAAAAAACCTGTAGGCAATGGAATTATTACTTGTTTAAATTTTAACCAAGCTGTCAAACGTAAACTTAAAGGCAAAGAGGCAGCAGAGGCCGTTTTATCAATTTTATCTCAATAATTAATGAGAATTCCATATAATCCAAAAAACAATCCAAGAGTTATTATTATACAAAAATTGTATGGAAAAATATTTAATCAGGAAGAAAAAATTTTATTTCCAAAACATAGATTTAAAAAATTTATAAAAGATATAGTAGAAGGTTCTATAGAGAGAAAGGAAGTAATTGATGATGAAATAAAAAAGCATTTAAGTAAAGATTTAAATTTAAGAAATTTAGATAAAGTTTTCCAAGTAATAATTCAATCAGCTATATTCGAAATGCTATATAAACAAAGAATTCCAAGAAAGGTAATTATTAAAGAATATTTAGTTGCATCTAATTTTTTTTTGTCTGAGTCACAAACAAAGTATTTAAATGCAATTTTAGATAAAATTTCTAAAGAAATAAGAACCTCCAATGCATGAATTTCAATTAATTAATAAATATTTAAAGCCTTTAACTTTTAAAAACTCACCATCCTTGAATTTAAGTGATGATGTTTTTTTTGATAAAAAAAATAATTTAATTATTTCAGTTGATACTTATAATGAGGGAGTCCATTTTTTAAATTTTAAAAAACCAGAATTAGTTATAAAGAAAATATTAAGATCTTCTATTTCAGATTTAATTTGTAAAGGTGTTTATCCCAAGTATTATTTTGTCTCTGTGTCTGGAAATAAAAAAAGCATAAGTATTATAAATCTTAAAAAAATAAGAAAGTCATTAAAAGAGGAGCAAAAAAAATATAAATTAATTATTGGAGGTGGTGATACCACTTTTTCGAATAAATTAAGTTTTTCAATTTCATCTGTAGGTTTTTCAAATAATATAATCTCAAGAAATAACGCTAAATTAAATGATGATATATATGTTACTGGCAATATTGGTGATAGTTACATTGGATTATTAGTTTTAAAAAATAAAATTAAGTTAAATAAACATTTATCTGACTATTTTAAAAATAAATATTATTTACCTGATATAAAATACTCACTAACCAATTATCTCAAAAAAATTGCTAATACGTCTATTGATCTCTCCGACGGTCTCATTGCTGATTTAAACAAATTACTAAATAATCAAAAATTATCATACAATATTTTCTTAAATGATATACCTATTTCAAAGAAATTATCTCTACTAATTAAAAATAAAAAAATAATAAAAAAAAATGTTATTTCGAAAGGCGATGATTATGAAGTTTTATTTACAGCTTCTAAATATAAAAGAAACATAATAAAAAAAATTTCAAAGTTAAAAAAAATAAAAATTACTAGAATCGGTTATATTAAAAAAAATAGCAGTAAATCTAACGTCTTATGTACCAACGAAACAAAGATTTCCTTTAAAAATAAAGGTTATTTACATAGTTTTGATTAAGTTATTTATTGCCTTTTACATCTTTTTTTGTATTGTGCGGATTTTAAAATAATTAAAACAATAATAACAACAATATACTTATGAACATTTCAATTGATACAATTTTACTTTACACAATAGGGGCAGGTTTCATTTCAATAATTTACGGTTTTTTAACTGGAAAACATATTTTAAGTTCTAGCGCGGGTAATGCAAAAATGCAGGATATTGCCTCTGCTATTCAGATTGGAGCCAAGGCATATTTAAACAGACAATATAAAACAATTGGCATAGTTGGAATTGTTGTTTTAATTATAATTAGTTATGCTTTTAGTATATTGGTTGGCCTTGGTTATTTAATAGGAGCTACACTATCGGGAATTGCTGGTTATGTTGGTATGTTAGTTTCTGTACAGGCAAATGTTAGAACTGCTGAAGCATCAAGAAAAGGACTTTCGCATGGCCTTTCAGTAGCATTTAAATCCGGTGCTGTAACAGGTATGTTAGTTGCTGGTTTAGCTTTATTAGCAATTGCCGTATATTATTATATTTTAATAAAAAACAATGTTAACGAACGAGAAATTGTTAATGCATTAGTAGCTTTAGGTTTTGGAGCATCTTTAATTTCGATTTTTGCTCGATTGGGCGGAGGTATATTCACCAAAGGTGCTGATGTTGGAGCTGATTTAGTTGGTAAAGTAGAGGCTGGCATTCCAGAGGATGATCCAAGGAATCCTGCGGTGATAGCTGATAATGTCGGTGATAATGTTGGAGATTGTGCTGGTATGGCTGCTGATTTATTTGAAACATATGCTGTAACAATTGTAGCAACAATGGTTTTATCATCAATATTTTTTGTTGGTGACATGAACATGATGATATATCCTTTAACTATTGGTGGCGCATGTATTTTAACTTCTATTCTAGGTACCTTTTTTGTAAAATTGGGCAGTAGTAAAAATATTATGGCTGCTTTATATAAAGGTTTTGTAGCTACTGCTATATCTTCCTTAATAGTATTATACCCCTTAACAGATTACGTAATAGGCTTTTCAACACAATATAATGTGAATGATATAACTTTTAACGGTAAAAGTTTATATTATTGTGGTGTTATTGGTTTAGTTATAACAGGATTAATAATTTGGGTAACTGAATATTATACAGGTACAAGTTATAGACCAGTTAAAAGTGTAGCTAGTTCATCTACAACAGGACATGGAACTAACGTTATTCAAGGATTAGCTGTTTCTTTGGAAGCAACAGCTATACCTGCTTTGATAATTGTTGCGGGTATATTGTTAACAAATTATATAGCTGGACTTTTTGGTATAGCAATTGCAGTGACAACAATGTTGGCTTTAGCTGGCATGGTTGTTGCTCTTGATGCTTATGGACCTGTAACAGATAATGCTGGCGGTATAGCAGAAATGTCAAAATTACCTAACAACGTTAGAAAAACGACAGATGCTCTTGATGCGGTAGGAAATACAACAAAGGCTGTAACTAAAGGTTATGCCATAGGTTCTGCAGGATTAGGTGCTTTAGTACTTTTCGCAGCTTATACTGAGGATATTAAACATTTTTCAAAAGTAACAGGCTCAAAATTAGAGGGAATTGTTGTAACATTTGATTTATCAAATCCATATGTTGTTGTTGGTTTATTAATTGGAGGAATGCTTCCTTATTTATTTGGTTCAATGGGCATGCAAGCTGTTGGTCGAGCTGGCGGTGCAGTTGTTATTGAGGTACGTAGACAGTTTAAAAAATTTCCAGGAATTATGAAAAAAAAACAAAAACCTGATTACGCAAAATTGGTAGATTTACTGACAGTTGCTGCTATTAAAGAAATGATTATTCCTTCTCTATTGCCTGTATTGTCGCCTATAGTTTTATATTTTATAATCTTTGCAATTGGTGGACAAGTTGCAGCACTTGCATCAGTCGGTGCAATGTTACTCGGAGTAATTATCACAGGACTATTTGTTGCCGTCTCAATGACAGCTGGTGGTGGTGCTTGGGATAATGCAAAAAAATACATTGAAGACGGTAATTATGGTGGAAAAGGTTCGGAAGCCCACAAAGCAGCAGTAACAGGTGATACAGTCGGAGATCCCTACAAAGATACAGCGGGACCAGCAGTAAACCCAATGATCAAGATTACGAATATTGTAGCTTTATTGTTATTAGCTGTTGTAGCAGGATAATTTATTTTATTTTTTTTTGACCTAATGGGTCATTGATTTTTTGTCTTAGACCCATTAAAAAATCTTGAATAAAACTGTCCTTTGAAGTGATTACATCAGTTGTATTTTTTGAAAATGTTAATTTATTCATATCATCTTTATTTAGGAATTTTTTCTTAACTAGTACTCCCATTTCGTTCATTTCGAGTATTAAAATATTATTTACAATAAGTTTTTTTCTTCCAAGAGTAACAAGTGAGCTCTTACTTTCTTTTCTTTCTAAGTATATCCAAAGATCGTTATCAAAAGTGCTCTTTGTTGATGGAGGCCCTAAACGATTTAGAATATCATTTTTATTAGTCCTATTTAAAACGAGTTTTTCTTGTTTTTTATCAAGAAAATGTACACCGTGGTGATTTACAACTTCATTTAAACTACAATTTGGAATAAGTATAAATAATATAAAAAAAAATTTTTTATTCATGAATAATAAATATATTAATATTTACAATAGTTTAGTCAATTTATCTAGAAATAAAGAATTATATAAGAATTTTACCTCTCAAGATACCTTCTCAGATAGGCTAATATATTTTCTTATTCACTTTGCCTTTTTTTTAAAAATATTCAAAAAAAATGATAAGAAAATTCTGCAAGATATTTATGATTATATTTTTAAGCAATTAGAGTTAAGTATTAGAGAAATAGGATATGGTGATGCATCAATTAATAAAAAAATGAAAGACTATGTTAACCTTTTTCATTCCATAATCATTAAAATCGAAAAATGGAAATCATTAAATCTTAAAGATAAAAATCAAATAATAAAATCACTGTTTAATGTAGATAATAATGATGATTTAGGTATATATTTTGATAAATTTTGTGTAGAATTAGAAAATAATACTTTAAATTACTATATAAAAAGTGTAATTAAACTCGAAAAATAATTATGGCTGTACCAAAACGTAAAACAACTCCATCAAGAAGTGGGAAGAGAAGATCCCATATTAAATTTGTAAAAAAAAATGTTATAGAAGACAAAAAGTCGGGTGAATATAGATTACCACATCATATTGATTTAAAAACTGGAATGTACAAAGGTAAACAAATATTAGACCCAAAGGATTAGTTAACTAATATTTTTTAGATGAATAACTTAATTACAATTGCAGTGGATGCAATGGGTGGTGACGGATCACCTCAAAAAGTCATTAAAGGAATTCAAGATCATCACAAAAAAAGTAAAAATATTTTTTATAGAATATTTGGAAATAAACAAGAAATTTTAAAATTTATTCCAAAAGATTTAGATACAAGCTGTTTTGAAATTACTCATACCGAAGATAAGGTCATAGGAACAGACACACCGCTTGGAGGAGCCAAAAGAGGTAAAAATACAAGCATGTGGCTATCAATTGAAAGTGTAAAAGAAAAAAAGTCAGATATTGTAATTTCTGCAGGAAACACAGGTGCGCTTTTAGTTATAGCTAAATTAAATTTAAAAATGATTCAAAATATAGATAAACCTGCTTTGTCAGCTTTGTGGCCAAACAAGAAGGGCATGAGTGTTGTGCTTGATCTTGGTGCAAATATTGAATGTAATGATAAAAACCTTATTGATTTCTCTATAATGGGTTCTTCACTTTTTAAATCTCTATTTCCTGATCAAACTCCAAAGGTAGCATTACTTAATATTGGTTCTGAAGAGTTAAAGGGAAACGAAATTATCAAAGAAACATATCAAAAATTAAATCAAATAAAAAATGATGATTTTGAGTTTAAAGGTTTTATAGAAGGCAGTCATCTTATGGATGGCGAGGTAAATGTAATTGTGGCCGATGGCTTTACAGGTAATATAGCTTTAAAAACTGCTGAGGGAACAGCTAATTTTATTACAGATGAATTAAAAAAAACAATGACAAGTTCTTTTATTGGTAAATTATCTTCATTACTTAATATTAAAAATTTAAAAAATTTCAAAAAAAGATTAGATCCAAGACTTTATAATGGTGCTATTTTTATTGGATTAGACTCACCAGTTGTTAAAAGTCATGGTGGAACGGATTATATTGGCTTTTCTAATTCTTTAAGTGTTTGTGAAAAAATAGTCAAAGGTAATCTAATTGAAAAAATAAAAAAAAATATTGGATAAATGAGAACCAACCTTACTAAAAAAGACATAATTAACTCTGTGTATATGCAAATAGGATTCTCAAAAAAAATTTCAGAAAACTTACTAGAAGATATATTAAATATTTTAGTAGAAAATATTATTAAAAATAAAAAAGTAAAAATTACTAATTTTGGTACATTTACTATAAGAGAAAAAAATAAAAGGGTGGGCAGAAATCCTAAAACTAAAGAAAGCAAGATTATTTCAAGTCGTAAAGTTGTATTATTTAAACCATCAAAACAATTTAAAAATTTTTTAAATAATCATCAAAATGAACAAATCTGATAATGCTTATAAGTCAATTGGAGAAGTTGCTAAAATTTTAAATTTAGTAAATAAAAAAACAGGAAATTTAAATACTCATACTATTAGATTTTGGGAAAAGGAATTTAAGCAAATTAAACCTAAAATTTTTGCAGGCAAAAGGCGTTATTATGATGAAAGTTCAATTTTGATATTAAAGAAAATACATTTTTTATTAAAAGAAAGAGGAATGACAATAAATGGAGTAAAAAAACTATTAAATAATAAACCTTTAAAACTTGACGAAGTCTTAAATAATTCTATAAGTGGTGATAATTTAAAATTAAAAAATAAGTTAAAAAAAATTTTAGACTTAACTAAAGAACTTAAAAAATTAAAATAATATGGCAAAAAAAACACATGTTAAAGTAAGATTAGTGCCCGAGGCTAAACCTGATAGTCCTTATTTTTATTATGTAAAAAAGCCAGCTGGTGGTGAAAAAGCGAAAGTAAAATTAAAAGCTAGAAAATACAACCCATCAACAAGAAAGCATGAAACTTTTGTTGAGAAAAAATTACCTCCTCACAGTAAATAGTTATTTTTTTTTAAAATTCCTTCTTTCGTAATCTATATATGACCAAATCATATT
>CEUL01005406.1_pt1 | contig 12692 bp, 11 predicted proteins | sample 427021 | NCBI WGS metagenome assembly CEUL01 (sample SAMEA2622800, study PRJEB7988) | marine metagenome | isolation source: saline water (ENVO:00002010), including | reverse complement strand
TTTTCATCTTGTGCGTTGCCCACGAGAAGACCTTGCACATCAGTTATCAGATTTTTTGGTCCTGGTTGCATCATCAAATACACCGCCCACCATCAACCTGCATACAAACACCGGTTACCATGCTTGCCTCATCTGAAGATAAATAGCAGGCTGCATTGGCTATATCCTCCGGCTGAGCAAATCTTCCAAGTGGTATTGTTGAAAGAAACTTTTGCCTCATTTCTGGTGTATCTTCGCCCATGAAAGATGCTAGCAAAGGTGTCTCGCTTGCAACGGGATTAACAGCATTTACACGAACACCAAATGGAGCAAGCTCTACGGCCATAGTCCTTGTAGCGGTGTTCATCCAGCCTTTCGAGCTATTATACCAGTTCAAGTTTGGTCTAGGTGATACACCTGCCGTTGAAGCAATATTAAGTATAGAGCCACTACCTTGATTTTTCATACTAGGAACGAAGGCTTTTGCCATTAAATAAACTGATTTGCAGTTTACACGGAAAACGCGGTCAAAATCCTCTTCGGTCACTTCATCCAGTGGAGTAGGCAAGTGGGTAACACCTGCATTATTGACCACAACATCCACTTTTTCAAAACTTGCAAGTACACTTTTATGCAAATTTTTTACTGAGTTTGCATCACCCACGTCTGCACTTACTGCCAAAGTTCTAGGCCCCAAGTTCTCTGAGAGTTCGCGACCAGCATCCTTATTTATATCGACAATAATGACCTTTGATCCCTCTTCGAGGAATTTTTCTACTATTGCCTTGCCCAAACCCGAAGCAGCTCCAGTTACAACTGCAGTTTTGTTTTCTAATCGCATTTCATAGTTTTCCTTTTTATTGGTGATAGCTTGCAACAGTTTTCAAAGTTGAAAAACCAAAAAGAGCTTCAAAACCCTTCTCCCGCCCATGCCCTGAGAACCCGCGTCCCCCAAATGGAAGTTCGACACCACCACCAGCTCCATAATTATTTATAAACACCTGTCCTGATTTTAGTTTTTTAGCTAAACGCATTTGCCGAGCACCATCATTCGTCCAAATGCTTGCAACTAAACCATAGTCTGTACCATTTGCAATTTGGATGGCTTCTTCTTCTGTGTCGAAAGGCATAATTACTTGGACTGGACCAAATATTTCATCTTTAGCCAAAATATGATCGTCAGAAACATCAGCAAATAAGTGTGGGGCAACATAATGCCCGTTTTCTGGAACATTGCCATCTATTTCGCCTTGAGCGACTAAGTTTAAGTTCTGACCTTTCGAAATGAAATCTTCTACAATCGATTTTTGCCTCTCAGATATCAGCGGACCCAAAGCCCCATCGTCAATTGCTGGTCGAACAATTAGTTCTTGGTACTTTTGGGACATACGATCAATCACTTCGTCATATCGGGAACGATGAACCAAGATGCGGCTGCTCGCAGAACAAGTTTGCCCCCCATTCTGTATGCCAGCATTTACAAGAAAGGGAAGTGCATTTTCCAGATTTGCATCTTCAAAAAACAATTGGGGTGATTTTCCGCCAAGCTCTAAAGTGACGGGAACGATATTATAGGCAGCAGCCGCTTGGACTAAACGGCCTGTTGCAACTGATCCAGTAAAACTTATGTGATTTATACCTTTGTTTGCGCAAAGAGCTGCTCCAGCTGTGGCGCCAAGTCCAGGTACTACATTCAGTACACCGGCAGGAAGGCCTGCTTCAAGGGCAAGATTGGCGAAAGTTAAAGCTGTCAAACAGGCTTCTTCAGCCGGCTTCAAAACGCAGGTGTTGCCCATTGCTAAGGCCGCGCCGACGGAACGACCTATAATCTGCATGGGATAATTCCACGGAACGATATGGCCTGTAACACCGTGGGGCTCCCGTAAAGTATATACTGTGTATCCCTCTAAATATGGTATTGTCTCTCCGTGAACTTTGTCAGCTGCACCACCATAAAACTCCATATAACGGGCTAGTGCCTTAACATCTGCCTGAGCTTGAGTAAAAGGTTTACCCACATCAAGTGCCTCTAGTGTAGATAAAAGATCTATATTTTTGAGAATAAGCCTTCCCAAGTTACTCAAAATTCGCCCACGCTCAGCCGCAGGTGTTGTACTCCAGCACTGCTCGAATGCGTATTGCGCACTAGTAATTGCAGCATCAATATCATCCTCATTTCCTGATGTGATTTCAGTTAAAATACTCCCATCAGAAGGGTTTTTTAGTTCTAATTTTTCGAGACTTACAGAGTTTTGCCATTCTCCTCCAATTAAGCAACATGATGGATCAAATGGTAAATGAGGAAGAGACATTACTTATAACTCCGTTTGAAAAGTGGGTAATTTGGGTGCTGCACTAATTAATGTTTGTGTATATGCATTTTGAGGTTGTTCCAAAACCTTTTTGGTAGATCCCTCTTCGATAATCTTTCCATTTTTCATGACTAAGCAACGATCGGTTATTGAACGAATTACAGAAAGATCATGGCTAATGAATAGGTAACTAAGGCCATATTCGCTAGCGAGTTCAGCGATGAGATCCAAAATTTGTGCTCTGACCGTAACATCAAGAGCTGAGACCGCTTCATCAAAAATTACAAGCTTGGGTTTTATGATCAAAGCGCGTGCAATTGCTATTCGCTGCCTCTGTCCACCAGAAAATTCGTGTATATACTTGTTTTTGTCTTTAGCTGAAAGTCCAACATCTTCTAAGACTTTATCTATTTTATTCTCAATATTTTTGGCTTCTGGAGAGTTTTTAATGAGGTAAAAAGGCTCTTTTAAAAGAGTTGAGACTTTGTGTCTTGGATTGAAAGAGCCGTATGGGTCTTGGAAAACGACTTGAATATTTTTCCTCGTACTTGATGTGGCTTTCAAAATGTTTTGATTATCGACATTTATTTCGCCGTTATAAATTGGCTCAAGACCAAGTATAGCCCTGGTAAGAGTTGACTTGCCACAACCAGACTCGCCAACCAATCCAACTCTTTCGCCATTTTTAATGTCAAATGAAACATTAGAAACTGCAGTAAAGTAATCACTTTTTGAAAAAATTTTTGTACGGGCCAACCTGTATCTGCAAGTGACGTTTTTGATAGTCAAAAGAGGATTAGAATTTACCTCTGTGATGGGCAAATTAACTGAATGTCCAGATGCTGCAAAAAGGGAACGAGTATACTGATGTTTCATATTTCGAAACAAATTTTGTGTCTCATCAATCTCAACAATGGCTCCGTTTTGCATAACTGCTATTTCGTCTGCCATATCCGCAACGACAGCTAGGTCATGCGTAATTAAAACCATGGCTATATTATCTTCTGTAACTAATTTTTTGAGAAGTGCGAGAATTTGGGCCTGAGTGGTTACATCAAGAGCTGTTGTTGGTTCGTCTGCGATTATAATTGAAGGTTTTAACGCAATTGCAATTCCAATAACAACTCTCTGACGTTGGCCTCCCGATAACTCATGCGGATAGCGTTTTTTAAATTCAGCTGCAGGGCTTAACCCCACTCGTTCTAGAATTTTAAGAGTTTCTTTATCTGCCGCTCTTTTATTTTTTGTGCTGTGCAAAATAATAGTTTCGCTTATTTGATTTCCGACAGTTTTTACTGGATTGAGTGCCGTCATAGGCTCTTGAAATATCATTCCTATTTTAGCACCACGAATCTTACATAATTCAAACTCATCTTTTTTGGTTATCTCTTGATCATGAAAAAATATTTCCCCTTCCAATATTGCATTTTTGGGTTGAAGTTGGATTACTGAAAGTGCTGTCATAGATTTTCCAGATCCACTCTCACCAGTTATCGCAAGAATTCGACCTTGATCCAATCTAAATGAAATATTATCCAGTATGCTTTCTGAGCCGATTTTAAGCTTTAAATTTTCAACTGATAAAATACTCATTCGCGGGACTTTCTTACTCTTGGATCGAGAAGATCGCGAAGACCATCACCAAGTAAATTTAAACCTAAAACAGTTATGATTATTGCTGTTCCGGGAATAATTGCTAGGTGAGGAGCAAAGCTGACCATAGTTTGAGCGTCTGCAAGCATTCGTCCCCAGCTTGGAATAGGTGGTTGTGTTCCCAGGCCCACGTAACTTAAGCCAGCTTCTGCTAAAATACCCAGTGAAAATTGTATTGTACCTTGGACTATCAAAAGATTAGCAATGTTTGGAAAGATATGTTCTGCAGATATTCGTAAATCAGATTTACCACTTACTCGAGCCGCTAGGATAAATTCTTTTTGCCAAAGACTTAAAGCTGCTCCTCGACTTACACGAGCGAAAACCGGTATATTAAATATCCCAATAGCAATAATTGCATTCATTGCACCAGCACCAAAAAGTGCAGTTATGAGAATCGCAATAACTAAAGATGGGAACGCAAATATTAAATCATTCGTGCGCATTATTATTTCATCAATAATTGAATTTTTCTTAGTAGCCGCGACAAGACCAAGTGGAACTCCAATAAAAAAGCCTATTCCAACAGCCAAAAGAGCCACGGCTAATGAAGTTCGTGCTCCGATCATGATCATTGACAAAATGTCACGTCCAAAGTGATCGGTACCTAACCAATGCACTTCATTTGGGGTCTGTAATTTATCAGGGATCGAAAGTTGAGTAATATCAAATGGAACCCAAAGAAAAGAGATGCCGGCTGCTATTACAACCAATGCGCTTAGCAAAACGCCAAATATAAAAGAGCCACTTCTCATACTCGGCGCCTTAAACGGGGGTCTGTAATTGCATATGTAACGTCAACAATGAAATTCACTGTTATTACGGCAAAAACAAGAAGCATTACTACGCTTTCCACTACTATTAAATCTCTTTGTGTTATGGCTTGAAATACTAATCTTCCCAAACCAGGAAGAAAAAATACTTGTTCAATGATAATGGCACCAGCCATTAGGAAGGAAAATTGTAGCCCGATAATAGTAAGTACAGGGATAAGAGCATTTCTTAACGCATGCCGCCAAATTACCGCTCTTTTCCCAAATCCTTTTGCCCTAGCTGTTCGAATGTAATCCTCTGATAGAGTTTCGATAAGAGCACTGCGCATTACTCGTGAAAGTATAGAAGCTTGAGGCAAAGCTAATGCTATAGCTGGCAGTGTTAAAGATTTTATACTCTGAAAAATACCATTTTCCCATCCCACAAAGCCCCCAGCTGAAAACCATCTGAGTTTCAAAGCAAAAATAACCACAAGTATCATGGCAAACCAAAAGTTGGGTATAGCTATTCCAAATTGTGTGGCACCCATAACTGCTAAATCGCCAGATTTCCCTCTTTGGGTTGCAGCATAAATACCAGCTGGAAATGCAATCAGAGTAGAAATTAATAGTGCGTAAAGTGCTAGAGGTAAGGAGACCCAAATCCTTTCCTTAATCATTTCTGCAACTGGACTGCGATATGTGTATGATGTGCCAAAATCACCTTGGATCATACCACTTACCCAAGTGAAATATCGCGATAATTTATCCTGATCTAAGCCCAGTTCGGCCCGCAAAGCAGCAACAGTATCCTCTTGGGCATTTATACCTAGCATGAATGACGCCGGATCACCGGGAGCTATTTCCACAACAGCAAAAATAATTATAGAAGCTAGACAAAGACTTATTATCAGTGAAATAGCTCTTTTAAGAATGTATCTCAGCATCTTAAATTATCTAGAAAAGGTCAGCATTGGTAATAAAGGAGGCGGGGATATTTCTCCCCGCCTTCAAAATATTTTTGAAACTTAATCTGCCCAACTAACTCCGGTAAGGTCAGTGGCTTGCGTAGGTGCATTCTTCCAAAGGCCCCGAACTTTGGCGTTCGCGACTGTAGTGAAAGCTAACTCAAAAAGATATCCATTCACATAATCATCCGAAATAATACGCTGAGCTTTTTTCAGCATGCTGCTTCGTTCCGCCGGATCGGTTGTCCCAGTTAATTCTGTCATTAGAGACTGGAATTCAGGGTTGTCGTATTGAAAATAGTAATCAGGTCTCGCGTAGATGCCAATATCCATCGGCTCAGTATGACTTACAATTGTAAGACCATAATCTTTTCCGCGAAAAACTTGCTCAAGCCACTGTGCCCATTCCAAATTACTTATCTCAGTTTCAATTCCAACGGCGCGCAATTGAGATGCAATTATTTCCCCGCCGCGTCTTGCATAAGAAGGTGGTGGAAGTTTCAGAGTAGTTTTAAAACCTTCTGACAGTCCAGCTTCAGCTAGAAGCTTTTTGGAAAGTTCTGGATCATAATTTGAGTTGCCAGTTAAATCCACGTAATCTGGATTATGAGGAGCAAAGTGGGTTCCTATCGGGGTTCCATATCCAAACATAGCACCATCAATAATGGCTTGACGATCGATTGCATGAGCAATCGCTTTCCGCACTTTCACGTTATCTAAAGGAGGCATTTTATTGTTTGTTGATAAAATTGTCTCACCTTCGGTAGACCCCTCTAAAACTTGAAACCTTGGGTCAGCTTCGAACTGTGGAAGATTTTCAGGAGCTGGAAATCCAGTAAAAACGTCAACATCCTGAGCCATAACTGCAGCAAATGCCGCTGTTGGATCTGAAATGAACTTAAAAGTAGCTTTTTCTAAAGCAGGCTGATTTCCCCAATAATCTGGGTTGCGAGATAATTCTATTCGATCGCCTTGAACCCAATTTTGAAAAGTAAAAGCACCCGTTCCTACAGGTTTATTCTTGATGCCTTCAATACTCTCAGGTGCAACGATAACAGCATCACCCCAGGCCATATTGAACAGAAAGCTTCCATTAGGCTTGTCTAATGAAACCTTGACTGTTGTATCATTGACGACAGCAACATCAGTTATTCCAGAGAATAAAGCTTTTTGAGCATTTGTGCTGTCTTCAGCTCTAGCTCTATCAAGTGAAAATTTGACGTCATTTGCATCCATAGAAGTGCCGTCATGGAATTTTACTCCAGAGCGCAGTTTAAAAGTATAGACAGTCCCATCACTGGAAATATCCCAAGACTCCGCCAAGCCAGCTATTATTGATCCATCTGAAGCAAATCTCGTTAAACCCTCAAAAACGTTTGAGTACAGGACGCTGTCTATTGCACCAGCGGCTGCGCTGGTTGGATCCAGGTGAGGTGGTTCTAGCTGCATAGCAACCGTGATATCAGATTGCGCGGAAAGGCTAACTCCGGCACTTGCAAACACAGCAAATGTAGCGGCAGTAAATATTTTTTTTGGTTGAAACATATTTCTACTCCCTTTCTTGAGATCATTTTTATCTGCAGAAAATCGTTTTGATTTTAAAATTTGTATTGGAAGCTTATACTAGGATTGTTATTTTTAAATGAAAAAAGCGACTGCAGATGTTTTTTATAACTTTCAAACAAGACGATTTGGAAAATTTTTTATGATAAAATTACCGAAATCCCGCTAACTAATTGGATCTATTATTATTTATTTTCCATATTTTGAATTGAAAATTTCTCTTTTTTTTAAAACGTTAGCCGTGTAGCGTTATCCAGATAATTTACAAAAGTAAAAATGGACAAAAGTAACCTATGGCGCTTGAGCGCTACCGAAATTGTTAAAGCCACAACTGCTGGTGAGATACGGTCTATTGATGTCGTAACTTCAGTTACAGACAGAATGCGAAAGATCAATCCAAAGTTAAATGCTGTCGTTGTTGACCTCTCAGAACAAGCCCTGAAAACTGCGGAGGATTTAGATCGAGACCAAGAAAATGGGAAGGAATGCGGACCCTTACATGGTGTCCCGATAACAATTAAAATAAACGTAGATCAGAAAGGCCATCCAACGTCAAATGGTGTTTCTGCTTTAAAAAATTTGATAGCACCTGATGATGCGCCCATTGTCAAAAACCTCGCAAATGCTGGGGCAATTATTATTGGTCGGACAAATACGCCAGAATTTTCTTTCAGAGCTGATACAGATAATGAACTCCATGGGAGAACAAATAATCCTTGGGGAGATCATGTTTCTGCTGGTGGCTCTTCTGGTGGAGCAGGTGCAGCTGTTATGTCTGGTATTGGAGCTATGGGGCATGGGAATGATATTGGAGGTTCGTTGAGATTTCCTGCCGCAGCAAATGGTGCTTTTACTGTTAAACCAGGTCTAGGTCGTGTACCTGCTTGGAACCCTTCGCAAAATGCTGAGCGAGGAATGTTGGCGCAATCAATGTCTGTCCAAGGTCTTTTGACCCGCGACCCATTAGACTTGGATTTGGCTATGCCAATTTTATTTAAAAATGATCCCGTTGATCCGTTTCATGTTCCCTTGCCATATGACATGGGGTCTGAAAGCCAAAAATGTAAAATTGCGCTGTCTCGGGAAACTCCAGGTTTTGAAACCCATCCAGAAATCTACAAGGGTTTAGAATTGGCAGCAGAAGCATTGCGTGATGCAGGCCATGAAGTTGTCGAAATTGATCCGCCTTTTCTACTTGAAACCGCTTCTGCTGGATATAGGGCCTTAATGGGTGAGGTAAGTGAATTAATGGGTCCGGATATCAGGAAATTTGGCTCCTCAGAAATTAATCGAATATTTGATGAGTATTTCAAACAGTTTAAGCCATATACTGGGACTGAATTATTAAGGATACTTGCAAAGAGGAGTTATTATGCTAGGGAGTGGTCGGTTTTTTTAACCAATTATCCGTTAGTTCTTTGCCCCTTTTTACCGCAGCCATTTTTCAAACCAGGAAGGGATTTGGAGGGTCAAGAAGGTGTTAGAGAAGTTTTAGGATCAGCTCTTTGGTCATATTCGATTAATTTTTTGGGACTTCCTGCAGGGTGTTTCCCGACCCATCTTGTTCAATTAAAGGAAGGGCCGCAGACAATTAATGTTCAACTAATTGGGCAACGCTGGCGTGAAGATTTAATTGTAAAAGGTATGAATACTATTCGAAACCGGTTAGGAACATTTTCGAATGAACTTTGGTCAATTATGGAAAAAAACAATTATTAATTTGAGTAGTAGATATGTCCTTTCCGCGATTTAATTTAGAATATTTTCAAAATTCTTCGGGAGCTGAAAGAAAAAAACTGAGTCATGAACTAGATCAAATGTGCAGTGACACAGGCTTTGTGATTTTAGAAGGTCATGGTATCTCGCAAAAAGTTATTGATGATCAGTGGGCGATTGTTTCAAATTTTTTTTCATCATCGCTGGAAATAAAAAGAGAAGTAAGGGTGCCGTATAACGGCTATCCATATGGGTGGATTGGACCGGATCAAGAAGCTTTAGCAGCGTCAAAAGGTCAAGAAACTCCACCTGATTTGAAGGAAAGTTTTAATGGAGGTCCGTTAACAATTCCAAAAAACATCCAAGATCCTGAGGCTTACGATTTTTGTTATCAGCCAACGCTTTGGCCAAAAATAGACGGTTTTAGGGAAATTTGGGAAAGTTATTATTTAGAAATGGAAAAGTTGGCAAAACGCATAATGTCAGCTTTTGCAGAAGCTCTGGATTTGGAATATCACTACTTTGATGATTTTATTAATAATCCTATTTCGGCTTTGCGGGCTCTGCATTATCCGGAAACAAAGAATAAAATATTTAAAAAACAGCAGAGGGCAGGTGCCCACACGGATTATGGTTCTTTGACTATCTTGCTGCCGCAGGCTGAGACTTCAGGATTGCAAATAATGAAAAACAATAGTTGGATTGACGTTCCGGCTATGAAAGGCTGTTTTGTCATAAACATCGGAGATCTGATGGAGATCTGGACGGCAGGCCGTTGGGTTTCAACCCTTCATAGGGTCGTTGCAAAACCTGACCAACCTGCTCGCAAGAGCCTTGCATATTTTCATCAGCCAAACTGGGATTCCATAATAAAGCCAATAAACGCTAAGGCTCATGCAAGCGTTGTTTCTGGGCCCTATCTAATGAATAAATTCAAGAGTACGAATCTTTAGGTGGGAGCAATAGTGCGTCCATTATACATGTTGGCCACCATTTATAAGAATTTCTGTGCCAGTCACGTAACTAGATTGGTCTGAACACAGAAAATGGATTGCATTGGCCACCTCATTAGTTTGGCCAAGACGTCGCATTGGTAGATTTTCAACAATTTTGTCTGTACCTTCACTTAATATATCGGTTGCAATCTCTCCGGGAGCGATAGCGTTAACGCGCACACCAAGTGGTCCAAAATCATTCGCCATTTCTCGCGTCAAAGCAGCTAATGCTGCTTTAGATGTTGCGTATGCAGCCCCAGCGAAAGGGTGAACACGACTACCAGCAATAGAAGTGACATTAACCACAACTCCTTTCGCGGAAGCAAGCTCATCCCTCAACCCTCGTGCCAGTACAACTGAAGCAAAAAAATTAACATGGAAAACCTTTCCCCATATTTTGAGGTCGGTATCGATTGTATTCATCCTTCCGCCCGTTTCGGTCTTCGGAGAGATACCTGCATTATTGATTAAGGCGTGCAGCTTTCCATTTAATTTACTTTTTATTTCTTCTGTTGCTTCAATAGTGTTTTTGGGATCAGAAAGATCGACCTGGATGTGATTATCACGGCCTCCGGGCCAGGGACAACGTTCGTCAAAAGGTTGTCGCGAGCAGGTTAGCACACGCCATCCAGTATCACTAAACTTTTTAACAGTCGCGTGGCCAATACCTCGGCTTGCGCCAGTCAGGACAACATTTTTTTTATGTTCTGTCATGATTTGGACAACTCCATGAAATATTTCCTGATTGAAATAGTAAGATTTTAAATAAATTTCAATCCAGGTAGAAGAAATTTCACCTTTAGGTTAATTTCGAACAGACCTTATAATACTTTTACTGATGAAAATTTATACTAGCATTCCGCGGGCAGCTACTGGTATCGTTTTCATTACTCTTTTATTTTGAACCACAACCAATTGATCAACCATGTTAACCGCTACGCAGACATGATTGGGTACGACAGAGACAATTTCTCCCACCGTAGGTTTTTTAGTGCAATCCATTAGATTTAAAAATCCGTGCTCTTCTGAAAATTTTATTATTTTGGCTTCAGGGTACTCGGTAATATAACCGTACCCCTGCAATCCCCCAGTGTCAGAAGTGAGTGTTTTTGAACCAGCGTCTAAAATCCCCCGGTCGTCATTTGCTCTACTGACTACGCTGGTAAATACTCGAAAAGCGCAGTCAGTTATTTGAGCGAAACCGTCTTCAACCATCATCATATCATTAAAAATACAAGTTCCGGCCCGATGTTCTGTGGCTCCTGTAAGCTTTCCAATGTTCGCAAAGTTTGGTGTTCCGCCGGTAGATATTATTTTGGCTTCAACTTTTAAATCGTCAAGCATTTTGGTTAGTGAGTTGTGAAATACTTGTGTGTCTTCCCAACCGTTAAGTGGGGGATAATAAAGAAGCCCAGTAAACTTCAACCAGTTATCTTTCAAAATTAATTGGATAAGGCGGGCAGCTTCTTTAGGCTCTTCCACGCCAGCTCGCTTTTGTCCAGTATCACACTCAATAAGAACATCTAATGGACGGTTCGCAGCTTTTGCAGCTATTGAGTATTCTCTGAGAGAGATTTGGTTGTCTGCACAGACTTTTAGTGGAAGTCTTTTCTGCAAATTAGCTAAACGACCCGATTTAGCAGCACCCAAAATATTTGTTGCTATTAAAATATCGTCTATACCTGCTTCTGCCATTACTTCGGCTTCCCCGAGCTTTTGACAAGTTATCCCGCGGGCGCCTGCATCTATTTGCATTTTCGCCAGGAGGGGTGATTTATGCGTTTTAATGTGCGGACGATTGGCTACTCCAGCTACATCACAAATTTTCTGTGCACGGAGGATATTTTTTTTGATTATATCCAAGTCAATAACTGCACAAGGTGTGCCGAATTGGCTGATGATAGAAGACTTTAAACTGTCTAGACTATTCATAAATGAATGCTTTCTTAAAAAGTTTACTAAGGCTGTTTAACAGTTTCGGTTTCAAACTCCGCAGGAGATGTGATTTCGATAAGTTCAAGGTCATCGCTATGCTGGACTTCCCTATGCCTTATTCCAGGGGGCTGGAGCGCTGCTGATCCTGGCCGGAAAGTTATTTCTCCTTGTCCTTCATATTCAAAGGTAACCCAACCTTGAAGTATATAAATCATTTGAAAATCTAAGTGGTGGATATGCCAAGCTGGTTCGGCATGCCTGCCAGGAACGGCCCTAATCACATTTGCTGAGAATTTCCCTTTTGTTGCATGATTAATACCTAAATCACGATATTCAAAAAAAGCGCGAAGACCGCCAGTAAAATGACTTTTGAATGTACCTGTTCCATCTGCATGACTTACACAAAATGCTTGGCCTTTCCATATACCTGATGACATCATCCTCTCCCTACGTCAAAGACTGTGGCTCCAGTAGTTTTTCGAGCCATAAGCATTTCAAAGGCTTTTGGTACATCTTTCAAAGCGTACCTTTGATTAATATGCATTTTTACATGACTTTCAGCCAACATTTTAAACATATTTTCGGAAACTTGTTTTAAGCTTTCTTTGCTTGATATGAAATCAAACAAAGTTGGTCTTTGAGCGTAAAGCGATCCATTTTTAGCCAAGTCTCCCATAGCAATATCCTGTATAACACCACTCGACTGGCCAAAAGAGACGAATAAACCAAATTTCTTTAAACAAGAAAGTGTGTGAGGGTATGTTGCCTGACCCACGCTATCGTATGCGACATCAACACCATTGCCACCCGTGATGCGCG
>CEUL01034579.1_pt1 | contig 12734 bp, 12 predicted proteins | sample 427021 | NCBI WGS metagenome assembly CEUL01 (sample SAMEA2622800, study PRJEB7988) | marine metagenome | isolation source: saline water (ENVO:00002010), including | reverse complement strand
ATATTTTACTGTTGATAATAATAAAATATCTATTGAAAAATTAGCTAATATAAGAAATAATTGGTTTCATAATTATTTTTCTTAATAAATATAAGGAAAAGATATGTCTATGAGTGCAAATGAAATAGAAACTATGATCAAGGAAGCTATTCCTAATTCAACAGTTGAAATTCAAGATCTTAGAGGAGATGGAGATCATTACTCTGCGCATGTAAAATCCTCGTTGTTTAACGGAAAATCAAAAATTCAACAACATCAAATGGTTTATAAAGCATTGAAAGGTAAAATGGGTCAACAATTACATGCTTTAGCATTAAAGACTAGCTCAGAAGACTAACTTAAAATAATAATAGGAGGTAATAATGTCAGAATTAGACGAAGGCGTAAAAAGTAGAATTGAAAAAGAAATAAGCTCAAATGACGTAGTTTTATTTATGAAAGGAACACCTGTATTTCCGCAGTGCGGCTTTTCTTCAATGGTATCTCAAGTTTTGAGTCATATTGGAGTAGAATTCAAAGGAGTAGATGTACTTTCAGAACCCACATTAAGAGATGGCATAAAAGTTTATAGCGATTGGCCAACTATTCCACAGTTATACGTAAATGGGGAATTCATTGGGGGCTGTGATATCGTTAAAGAAATGTATGAAAATGGAGAGTTACAAGAATTATTTAATAAATAATTATTTTTATCTCGAATAGAATTCTACAACCAAATTGGGTTCCATCTCAACAGGGTATGGAATATCAGCTAATACTGGTATTCTGTTAAATGTTCCTTCTAACTTATCCAAATTAGGACTTATATAATCTGGAATATCTCGGGTCTGACCTTGAGATGCTTCTAATACTAAAGGATGATCTTTAGATTGCTCTCTAATAGAAATAACATCCCCTACTGAGCACATATAAGATCTTATATTAACTCTTTTACCATTCACTCTTACATGTCCATGGTTGATTAACTGCCTTGCAGAAAAAATAGTTGGAACAAGATTAAGCCTATAAACTACAGCATCCAGTCTTCTTTCCAATAGCCCCACAAGTTGTTCACCAGTATCACCTCTTAAAGAAGCAGCACTTTTATAATAATTTCTAAACTGTTTTTCTGATAAGTTACCATAATACCCTTTAAGCTTTTGCTTAGCTCTAAGCTGAATACCAAAATCAGATAGCTTACCTCTTCTTTGACCATGTTGTCCTGGTCCATATTCTCTTTTATTAAATGGACTTTTAGGTCTTCCCCATAGATTACAACCTAATCTTCTGTCAATTTTATAGTGCGGTTCGCTTCTCTTACTCATTATTAATAATTTCCTATCATGTAACGAAATGAATATAATTCTAGGGAACTATACAGCTGAATTATATACTGTCAACCCTATCTTTATTTAACTTCTTATTATACTTGATAATATTCCATGTAAAGTATTTAATTCCTGTAAAGTTAATTCATTTCTTGTAAAAATTGCCTCTATATTATTTATCATTATCTTTCTTTTTTCCTCAGGATTAAAGAAGTTAGTATCATCTAAAGTTTTAACTAATTTATCAATAAAATAATTTAATTCACTTTTATTAGCCATCATTTTATCTTTATTCATTGTTAAATTAGGTATACCTTCATTTATCATTTTATTAGAAAACCACTCATAACAGATTATTAATACTGACATTGATAAATTAATTGAACTAAATTTTTTATTATTATTAATATTAATTAACGCATCAGCTTTTACTATGTCATCATTATTTAAACCTGACTTTTCTCCCCCAAAAATTATAGCTGTTTTTAAACCCTTATTTTGAGCTTTTATTAATTTTTTTATAGCATCTTTAGTATCATAAACTGGTTTATTCATATCTCTACTTCTAGCAGATGTTGCTAATAAATATGAAACATCCTCTGTAGCATGTTTAATGTCTCTATATAATCTAACTTTGAAGTTTTTATTTTCTAAAGCTCCAGCAGCCATTGCATTTGCTTTAGAATTTGGCCAACCATCTCTTGGATTAATTAACCTTAAATCAGATACACCAAAATTTAACATAGCCCTGCTAGCAGACCCTATATTTTCGCCCAATTGTGGCTCTACTAATATAATGCTGGGAGTTAATTTATTCATTTATTTACTATAAATTTATGTATCATCTAAAAATGCATTTACTATTGGATACCTTCTTTCTTTTCCAAAGGAACGCGCTGTAAGCTTGACTCCAGGAGCTGACTGTCTTCTTTTATATTCTGAAAGTAATAGTAGCCTGTAGACTCTATGAACTAATTCACTATCATGCCCCATGGATATGATAGAATCTAAAGATGCCTCTTCTTCAATTATTTTAATTAATATCTCATCTAGCACCTCATAATCTGGTAAACTATCTTGATCCTTCTGATTAAAATCAAGTTCTGCAGAGGGCTCTTTTGTAATACTATTAGCAGGAATAGCCATTCCAGAAGGCCCTAAAAATAAATCATTATAATGATTATTTCTCCATTTAGATAAATTATAAACATCCGTCTTGTACGCATCCTTTAAAGCACAAAATCCACCATTCATATCACCATAAATAGTTGTATATCCAACACTTATTTCACTCTTATTTCCAGTTGATATAAGCATTTCGCCAAATTTATTGGAAACTGCCATAAGTATAACACCCCTTATTCTTGATTGAATATTTTCTTCAGTTGTATCTTTATCCAAATCCTTAAATAAATCATTAAGGTGTCCTAAATAAGATTTATTGATTTCTTCAATATTAATTGTATCAATTTTTATATTTAATAACTTTGCAGATTCTTTAGCGTCACTTAGTGAACCTTCAGATGAATATTTAGATGGCATTCTTATACCTCTTACTCTGTCTGCACCTAAAGCATCAACCGCAATAGCTACAGCTAGAGCAGAGTCTATTCCACCTGATAAACCTAAAACAACACCTTTAAATCTATTTTTATTTACATAATCCCTTAAACCTAGAACCATAGCATTATACTTTGACTCCAAACCAACAGATATTTTATTAATAACTGAAGAAGATAATTTATTTAAACCATTGTTATTAATTGTTATTTCTAATTTATTTACTTCTTCTCTCCAAGATGAGCTCTGTAAGCACAATTTAGCACTAGAATCTAAAGCAAAAGAACTTCCATCAAAAACAAGTTCGTCTTGTCCTCCAATTTGGTTTACATAAATTAAAGGTAAATTTGTTTCTACGACCCTTGAAACAGCAACTGAAAGTCTTTCATCTTCCTTATTTTGATCAAATGGAGAACCATTAATTACTATTAATATTTGTGCTCCAGATTCCTGAAGGCTTTCTGAAACGTCAGGATACCACATATCTTCACATATCATTAAACCTATCCTAATATCTTTAAAAACTATTGGGCCTGGCACTCTATCAGAATTAAAAACTCTTTTTTCATCAAAAACACCATAATTTGGCAAATGAAATTTATTAATGATAGAAATATTCCCATTAAAAATTATAGCTGCAGAGTTCATTAACTTATTATCATGCAACCTAGGATAACCAACGATAATTCCTGGGCCATTATCATTAGATAGCTCTATTAAATTATCTATTATATTTTCTACTGACTCAATAAATGTTTTTCTTAAAACTAAATCTTCTGGGGGATAACCTGTAACAGATAACTCTGAAAAAACACATAAATCTCCACCTTGTCTTTTTACTTCTTCTCTAGCCGAAATAATTTTGTCATAATTATTTTTTAAATCGCCAACATGAAAATTTAATTGGCACAAATATATTTTAATATAAGTATTCAAAGATTATTTCCTCACTAATTATTTTGTTTTTTAGGCAGTAAAAACTCTCTACCAATTTTGACTCTAGCTATACCATTATACTCTATAATATCTGCAGTTGCATAAGTTTCAGACCAACTGTCAGGAATGTAAGAACCCGTTCCTATCATGTCTACTGGAGCTCCAACACTTGCAATCAATTTACATTTCTCAGGACTAAAACCACTAGAGGCTATAATTTTTACTTTCTTATAATTATTCTTATCTAGTGCTAACCTTAAGTGCCATAAAGCGGCAGCACTTACTCCAGTTCCTACGAGCCATCTAAGCTCTTGTTCAGTTCTAAATGTTCTTATAGCACGAGGTGCATTCTTATCTAATAATTCATAAGATTTCGCAGTATCTAAACCTTCAACAAACCTACCACCATGGGTATCAATTCTTACAGATAAAAGTCCATTATCAGCTATCTTCTTTAATTCTTTACAAACCTCAAGTGTGTCAGAAATTTCTTTACCAAAGTAATCAATAAGGACTGTTATAGGCTTATTCGGATACGTTTCCATAAACATTTTAGCAGCATTAAGTGTAGAGCCAGCATAACCAACTAATGCATGTGGCATGGTCCCCACTCCATTTTTTTTACCAAAAAAATGTGAAGTTATATCATTAGCGCTCCCAATGAAACCAACTGCTCCTTGCTCATTTTGCGCTTTTTTAGAACCTACAGATGCGCCATAAGCCATAAGTTCTTGCATTTCTCCTCCAGCACAATGCCTTGCATCCATTGCAATAAATCCTACCTTAGGTAAATCACTAGCCATTCCAAAGGTATTATATGCAGCAACGCATGCTCCACCTATTTTCTGTAGAAATATAGTTTCTAAATCAGCTAATACACTTAATTGTCCAGTTATATACATGAGACACTCTCCAGCACCTACCCAAGCACCTTCCTCAAAACATTCTTTTATTTTTATTCTAGATCCACGTGCGGCTGTAACACTGCTAATCCAATTAATTGCTAATTTTGGACAATATATTACTGGTCTTCGCATAAAAACTGCATAGGTGACTTGCATATCGCCATGTTTCTCAACTATTTTTTTAGTTAGCTTAAAATAATGGTCAGTTCTTAATTCAATGTCATTTTCAAAATCAGACAATAATCTTACACTCCATAGATTTAACTTTATTTAATTATATAAAAGCTATACTTTTTATACTTTAGTGTTAATAGTTAATTTTACCATAAATATCTAGAGTTTATCTATGAAAAATTTTTCACTTTTTATAATTATATTTTCTTTATTAATTTCACAATCTTCCTTTGCTGAAATTACAGGTAAAATTAATGATAGGGTTGATAATGAATTAATTAAAGAATTTTTTGAAAATTATACTTATAAAAAAAATAATAAAAATGATGAGAGAATAATTGAAATATTTAATAATAATGAATTATTAGGCTATGTATTTTCGACATGGGATATGGTAAAATCGCTGGGCTATGATAGGTCTCCCTATGAAATAATTGTTGGATTAAATTTATCAGGCACTATTGCTGGAGCTAAACTTATCTATCATAATGAACCCCTCTTTGAACATGATATAAGTGAGTCAGATTTATTAGAATATATTGAAAGAACTAAAGATATTAATATTTCAAATGGAATGTCGAGAGCATCTAGAGATAAACCTATTAGACCTGATACAGTTCATAGAGGAACAATTTCTTCAAATTTAATGCATGAGGCAATTTTTAAGTCTGCAAGAAACGCATCCTTATTAATAGGATTATTTCAAACAACATACTCTAATCAAATAAATTATTTAAAAGAAATTGAAATGAATTGGAATGAATTAATAAGAGACAAACATGTCATTTATAAAAACAGCTACTATTTTGAAGAAAACATTGAGTCTCAATTAGCTATAACTTATTTAAATCCTAGAGCGATAGGATATAATATTTTAAAAAAACATACTCATGATAAGCTCATGGCTAGTTTAAGTGCTCAAGACAATGCAATTTTGATTGCTGGAAATGGCTATTCCTATAAAGGAGATAGATGGAGAAGTACAAAGTTATTTGATAGGATTAGGCTAATTCAAGGCGAGAATGAAATAATTTTTAAAGCTTCAGACCATACAAGAGTATCTAAAATTCAGACAAAAAATGCCCCAAAATTTAAAGAAATATCTATATTTAAAATAGGTCCTCATCATAACTTTGATCCAACAGAACCATGGTACATAGAAATAATAAATGAAAACCATACAGAAAACTTAAGAAGCTTAATAATTCCATTTGTAATAAATAAAGAATTAATAATTGAAAATACTAAACCTCTTCCGATGTGGATAAATATATGGCTAGACTCTAAATTTAGAATTTTAATTTTAGTATCAGCACTACTTTTTTTATGCTTAATAACAATATTTCAAGAAAGAATAAGTAAATATCGAAGAATATTTAGATACATCAGAATATCATATTTATCTTTTACTCTAATATGGATTGGGTGGTATACAGGAGCACAATTATCAATTTTTAATATTTTATCTTTAATAAGAATTCCTATTACTGGAGCAGACCTAAATTATTTTATGATTGATCCTCTAATCTTTATAATTTTAGTTTTCACAATTTTATCAACATTGATTTTAGGAAGAGGTCTATTTTGTGGATGGCTTTGTCCTTTTGGAGCATTACAAGAATTAATAGGATATATTTCAAAATTTATTGGAATTAAGAAGAAAGAATTACCAGAAAAATATTTTGAAAAACTGTGGACCATTAAATATTTTATATTAGTTACTATTATTGGTGCTTCATTTTTCTCAATGGAGACAGCGTCTAGTATAGCAGAAATTGAACCGTTCAAAACTTCAATAATGAGGCATTTTAACAGAGGGTTACCATACGTTAGTTATGCCATAATATTATTAATTATTAGCATGTTTATGGAAAGAGGTTTTTGCAGATTTATATGTCCTCTAGGAGGTAGTTTGGCCGTTCTAGGTAAATTAAGGATTACAGATAACTTGAAAAGAAGGCAAGAATGCGGAAATCCATGCAATTTATGTTCTAAATCTTGCCCTGTAAAAGCTATCCCAACAAATGGGATTAAAAAAGGCAAGATAATTATGAGTGAATGTTTTAGATGTCTGGACTGTCAATTAGAATATACTGATACTAATAGGTGCCCTCCTTTAGTTAAATTGAATAAAATAAAAGTAGCTTAATATGCAACAATTAATATCTAGAAGAAAAACTATAAAAATAATAGCTAGTTCTATTGCAATAACTCCACTTCAAGCTGTCGCAAATAACAATATTCATAGCTATAGATGGAGTAGTACCGCTCTTGGGAATCCAGTAGTAATGCAAATACATACTAAAAATAAAGCTCATTTAGATAAATTAATTTTATTAATTAATTCAGAAATTAGAAGATTTAATAAAATATTTTACCTTCAAGATGGTTCTAGTAAAATTAATCTTTTAAATGATAATAAAGTCTTAATTAATCCAGATCCAGAATTAATAAATGCAATATATATATCTGAAAAGTTTTATAGAGTAAGCAAAGGATCTTTTGATATTACAGTACAACCCCTATGGAATAGCTATTCCTCAGGGACGAAAGTTAATTTTGAAGGTATTGGTTTTAATAATATTGATATTTCTAAGAATAAAGTAATTTTGCTAAATAAAAATACAGAAATAACCTTTAACGCGTTAGCTCAGGGTATATTAACGGATAGAATACATGAAATCTTATTAAACTCAGGTTTAAATAATCACCTTATTAATTTTGGTGAAGGTAAAGCATCTGGTATTTCTCCAAATGATAATAAATGGCGTTTATTAGTAAATAATGAATTTCTTGATATAACAAATAAAGGATTTTCAGTTAGTGAACCAGATAGTACAATTTTACCTAATAAAAAAAGTCATTTATTTGATGCAAATAATTATGACTCTGCTTCAAATATTCCAGAAAAAACAACAGTAATTGCGAAAAATGCTACATTAGCAGATGGCTTATCTACTACATATGCTGTATCAAATGAAAAGATAAGAAAAAGTTTAATTAAAGAGTTTTCAGATGTACGGTTTATTATTAATTAATCTATTTTCTATATTTACTTAGCTCTTCAGAAAGTCTGAAAGCCAATTCTAATCCTTGACTAGCATTTAGCCTTGGATCACAATGAGTATGATATCTATCGCCTAAATTCTCTTCCTTAATTTCTTGTGACCCTCCAACACATTCAGTCACATCTTGTCCTGTCATTTCTAAATGAATACCTCCAGCATAAGTCCCCTCTGACCTATGAATTTGAAAAAACTGTTCTACTTCACTCATAACATTATCAAATGCTCTAGTTTTATATCCTGTTTGAGCTTTAAAAGTATTTCCATGCATTGGGTCGCATGACCAAACTACTTTTTTACCCTCTTGATCAACTTTTCTAACTAAACTAGGTAATACATTTCCTATATTATCCCTTCCCATTCTTGCTATTAATGTAAGTTTTCCAGCTTCATTTTTTGGGTTAAGCTTTTCTATTAAACTTATTAATTCATCATTAATCATCGAAGGACCTACTTTAACTCCTATAGGGTTTCCTATCCCTCTCATAAACTCTATATGTGCTTCATCCAATCCCCTGGTTCTCTCTCCTATCCATAACATATGAGCAGAACAATCATAATAATTTTCTGTAATACTATCTATTCTTGTTAAACTCTGTTCATAGCCTAACAATAATGCTTCGTGTGAAGTAAAAAAATCAACTTTTGAAACCAAACCAGCTGTATTTTTATTTATTCCACAAGCCTTCATAAAATCTAAGCAATCGCCAATTCTATCAGCAATCATTCTATACTTATTATCTTGGCTACTTCCCTCTAAAAACTCTAAATTCCATCTGTGAACCTCATGTAAATCAGCATATCCACCAGTAGCAAAAGCTCTTAAAAGATTTAATGCCGATGCAGCTTGACTATAAGCTTTGATCATTCTTTCAGGATCAGGCTCTCTAGAAGAAGCTTCAAATTCAATTCCATTTACGATATCTCCTAAATAAGAAGAAAGTTTTACATTATCTCTAATTTCAAATGCTTCAGACCTTGGCTTTGCAAATTGGCCTGCAAGTCGTCCCACTTTAACTATAGGTAATGACGCACCATAAGTTAATACCGCAGCCATTTGTAATATTACTCTAAATGTATCCCTTAAATTATCAGCATTAAACTCAGCAAATGATTCTGCACAATCACCACCTTGTAGCAAAAAAGCTTTACCCTCTGAAACATCTGCTAATTTAGATTTTAAAGTTCTTGCTTCACCTGCAAAAACCAGAGGTGGAAGAGTTTTAAGCTTATTTTCAACTTTATTTAGCTTATTTAAATCGGAATAAATAGGCTGATGCTTAATAGGAAAATCTCTCCAAGAATCTATAGACCATTTAGAATTCATAATTTATTACCTTTAAAATGCTTTATTTTATAATATTGAGCATAATGATTACTGTTTGTGAATATTATTTACAAGTTTTAATTACATAAAAGTTTATTTTAAAGTTACTAGTTCCTCAGCTGCTGTAGGATGAATACCCATAGTATTATCAAAATCATCCTTTGTTGCTCCAGATTTAATTGCTACTGCACATATTTGTACTATTTCTGGCAAATCATCACCTATACCATGAATACCCACAACTTTATTATCTTTTTTAGAAACAATCATTTTTATATAGATCCTCGTATTTCTTCCTCCTAATGTCTGTTTCATTGGTTTAAAGGATGTCTGAAAGACAGATATACCTCCATCATTTGCAAATATTTCTTCAGCTTTATTTTCGGTTAAACCTACAACACCTATTGCCGGTTGCGTAAACACTGCTGAAGCTACATTGTCATAATCGCATTTCTTATTCATACCTCCGTAACGATTATCTGCAAAAACTTGGCCTTCTGCTATAGCGACAGGAGTAAGATTAATTCTATTTGTTACATCCCCTATAGCAAAGATATTTTTAAGATTAGTTTCATTATTATCATCAACAATAATTTCACCTATACTTCCAGTTTTTATTCCTACTTTTTCTAAGCCCAATGAATTTGTATTTGGCACTCTACCTGTTGCAAACATAACTTCATCAGAAATAATTACTTCTCCATTACTTAATAGCGTCGACAATCCAGCTGAAGTTTTAGAAACAGAACTTATTTCTATTTCTGTTAGAACTTTAATTTTAGAATTTTTAAGCTCCTCAGTAATTAACTTAGAAATATCACTGTCAAAACCTCTTAATAAATTAGTTCCTCTGTATACAATTGTTACATTAGCTCCAAAGGATGCAAATATACCTGCAAATTCTAAAGCAATATAACCACCCCCGTTTATAACAATACGAGAAGGAAATTTTTTTAAATCCAATGCGGCATCTGAGTTTATACATAACTCTTTTCCCTTAATATCAGGCATATAAGCCTTTCCACCTACAGCAATGAGTATTGTATCTGAGGACAACACTTCCCCATTAACTTCAACCTCATTTTTACTTATAATTTTAGCAAAACCATTAATTATATTAACCTTGGAAAGAAGATTTAGGTATATATTGTTTAATCTATCTAACTCAGTATTTTTATTGTTAATAAGTTTTTGCCAATCATGTTTAAAAGAAGATACTTCCCAACCGAAACCTTGTGAATCTTCAATTTCACTTGCAAAGTGAGAACCATAAACCAACAACTTTTTAGGTACACATCCTCTTAGTACGCATGTACCGCCTACTCTTACACTTTCAATAATAGCAACCTTAGCACCATAATTTGCTGCAATTCTTGATGCTCTCACACCACCTGAACCTGCACCTATAACAATTAAATCGTAATGATTATTTTTTGATACTTTATTATTCAAGATATACTCCTTATATATATATAAAATTATATATATTTATTTACAATCTATAGCTAGGTAATTTTATAATGAAAAATATTTTAATTATTTTTATATCTATTATTAGTATACCATTTTTGTCTTATTCTCAAAATTATGAGAAATGTTCTAATAATAGTAATTCTTATGAAATTGATAAATGTCTTAAAAAATTGAAAAGTGCGCTAATGAATAAAGATATAATGATTAAAATGTATTCAACAGACAAAAGCTTATATAAAAATAAAAATATTTTTTTAAGTATCTGTGGAGAAGATATCAATACGTATAAATATTCAGACAGAAATGGAAATTTAACTATCAATTTAAAATCAAAATACCTAACAAAATGTAAAGCTCTAATAAAATTAGAAGTAATAAGTGAATATGGCCTTTGTCCTGAGGGCAAATATGCTAAGGCTGAATGGAATTCACTAAAGATGAATAATGATATTTATTTTTTATGTAAGGATTTAAAATAGTTAGTTATACTACTATTTAAATTATTTTGAAGATTTCTAAGACTATAAAATTTATGAATATGGCTGTAAGCTAAATTACACATACTTCTATGTAAATGTGAATTTTTAATAAGCTCAATTATTGCATCAGCCATTTCTAGAGGTTTCTTTTTTGATACTAAAATTCCATTTTTCATATTATCATTAATTATTTCTAACGGCCCATCGCAATCAGTAGAAATAACAGGCTTTCCATATGACATTGCTTCTATTACGGTTAAGCCAAAAGGTTCAAAATGAGAAGGTTGGCAGAATATATCAATTTTATTAAAAAAATCTTGTTTATCTAAAACCCAACCTGGAAATTCTAATTCTGGTATACTCTCAGCATATTTTTGCAATTCCTTAAATAATAGTCCATCACCCGCTAAAATTGCTGTAAAATTATAACCTCTTTCTTTTAGAATTTTTAAAGCATCTATAAAATCAAAAAATCCTTTTTTTTCTACCATTCTACCTAATGCGCCTATTATAATATTGTTTTTATTTATATCTTTTAATTCTATATTAGGTAATTTTAATAAAACATTAGGGCAATAGATACATCTATTTCTGTCTATACCAAAATTAACCAAATCTGAAATAATAGTTTTATTTACTGTGTAAATAAGATCAGCGTTGTTATAATACTTCATCTGCGAATGCTTTGATGTATGATTAACCGCAAATACAGGCTTTCGAGAATTGTTTTTGATTATAGGTATTAATTTAGCATTATGAACAAAACAAGCATCAGAATTATTTAAAATTCTTTTTATCCATAGAGAAAAACCTAATTTTAAAAAAAATTTATCAAAGCTATTATATTTATAAATATTTACGTACTTATTGTATTCTTTATTATCGATAAAAGCATTTTCAATAGAATTTATTGCATCTGATAACTTTGGTAATATTATTGATAATTTGTAGCCTTCACGAACCAACGCTAAAGCATGTATACCTATCATATTAGATATACCGCCGGCCTTAGTATCAAAAGAAATTAAAACTAAATGCTTATTTTTCATATATAGTTTTAATCATCTATTCCTGCAATTAGCATATATTTAGTTTCTAGATATTCATCAATACCTTCAGCAGCTCCTTCCCGGCCAATACCTGATTCCTTTATACCTCCAAATGGGGCTGCTTCCGTGGAAATTACTCCTGCATTAATACCCACCATGCCATACTCTAAGGCTTCAGCTACTCTATATATTCTTCCTATATCTCTACTATAAAAATAACCAGCTAGGCCATAATTAGTATCATTTGCCATTTTAATAACTTCTTCTTCAGAAGAAAATTTAATAAGTGGTGCTACTGGACCAAACGTTTCCTCATAGAATATTTTCATCTTATTTGTTACATTAGTCATCACTGTAGGTTTATAAAACTGTTTTCCTGCATTATCTAGAGCTCCACCTGTTATTACCTTAGCACCCTTATTTACAGCATCTTCTACGTGACTTTGCACTTTTTCTACT
>CEUL01063145.1_pt1 | contig 12766 bp, 12 predicted proteins | sample 427021 | NCBI WGS metagenome assembly CEUL01 (sample SAMEA2622800, study PRJEB7988) | marine metagenome | isolation source: saline water (ENVO:00002010), including | reverse complement strand
AGTCGATATCAATTGATGATGAATCCTTATCTCTAATTGCAGAAGAATCGCAAGGTTCCGCAAGAGACTCACTTGGTATTCTTGAGCAACTGATGACTTCACTGAACAAGAAGATAAGTATTGAAGGAGTAAGAAAAATTTTAGGCGTAACTAGTAATCAAATACTATTTCAGGTTTCCAGTAATCTTCTTGCAAGCAATGTCAAGGAATGCTTAAAGAATTACGACGAAATTTATAAAAAAGGTCAGGACTCAAAAAAATTTGTTTATTCGCTACTTAATTACTTCAGGTCAGCAATTTATTATAAGCTAGGTATTCAAGATGACATAGAAGGCCTTATTTCAATTGAAGAATCAGAAATTGAAGAACTATGCAAGCATGATATTGAATTATTTGAAAACTTATTTGATGAGTTAATCAAATTATATGAGCAATGTAATAAAACTGAAAATATAAAGTTTCTTATTGAATCAAATCTTATAAAGTTATGCTTAATTTCAAACTATGTAAACTTATCTGATATAGTTGATGATACTGTTATAAACACGGAACTAGATGACGCCGAAAACAAGCTAAAAGAAAGATCAGAAAGACCAAAAAATGTAGAGAAAGAAAAGCCAATAGAAAAAAAAAGCCTAAAAAAGAAAGATGAACAATTTAATGCATCTTTATTGCTGGACCATCTAAAAAATTTAAATGATGAAAACCACAAACTACTTAAAAGCTGTAAATTCAAAGTTGAAAACCTAAAGATTGTAATTGATACAGAAAATTCACTTCTATACGAAATATTAAAAGAAGATAAAAAAATTTTAAGAATAGAAGATATTGTTAGCGAAATTTTTGGTAGTAAATTTAAAATTGCTATAGTAAATAGTAAAGTTGATAAAAATAATCCTGATTCTGAGGATTTTAAATTCGCTGAAAAAAAAGATAAACTATTTGAGTCAGAAACTATTAAAAATTTATTTAGCAATTTTGACTGTAGAGTGCTAAATATAGAAAAGGATAATTAATATGAGAATGCCAGGCAATATGAATATGAAAGGTATGATGAAGCAAGCCGAAAAGATGAAAGCAAAGATGGACAAGCTTCAAGAGGAGGCCGGGAATAAAACCTTAGAGATTTCAACTGGCGGTGGAATGGTAAAAGTAACCGCTAAATGTAACGGGGAAATATTAAAAATTAACATTGATAATGAAATTATGTCTTCAGGTGATAAAGAAATGCTTGAGGATTTAATCCAAGCTGCAATAAATGAAGCCCTAGCAAAAGGAAAAGAAGAAGTTGATGGAGAAATCTCTCGAGCTGCAGCATCACTTGGTATTCCACCTGGATTCCTCTAAATGACTAAAAGTTATTTGCCGAAAGAATTAGAGAGACTAATTCAGTCTTTATCAAAACTTCCTGGAATAGGTAAAGCTACTGCCTCAAGATTATCACTATATTTAATGAAGAAACCTGCTGACCTAAGTGTTGAGATAGCAAAAACACTAATAGAGGCCAGAAAGAATGTAAAAATTTGTCCAAATTGTAATAATTTTATGTTTGATAATAAATGTAGCTGCTCAGACTCCACTAGAGATAATGATATTCTCTGTATAGTTGAAAATACCACTGATGTTATGTCAATAGAAAATAGTGGCGAATATAATGGTCAATATCATGTTTTACAGGGCCTCTTGTCAATCTCCCAAGGGATTGATCCAAACGACTTAAAAATCGATCAATTAATATCTAGAGTAAAGATAAGGAAATTTAAAGAAATTATTTTAGCAACTGACCCTACCAGTGATGGTGAATTTACTGCTCAATATATTCATGAAAAAATAAAAGATTTATGTCCTATGATTACCAGAATTGCTATAGGTGTCCCTATTGGTTCGGAGGTTAATTATATTGACAAGAATACGCTAGCAAAATCTATAATAGACAGAAGGAAAATAAGTTAAATCAGAATAATCTCGACAAAAAGCCTATATTAGTTTACAATTTTTTTTGGTTTTTTTTATTCACGAAATGGAGGTTAAAGAATGAAAATCGTAGTAATCGTAAGACAAACACCTGATACTGAAGCTAAAATTGCTGCAAATTCCTCAGGTAATGGAATAGACGAAAACGGCTTAAAATGGATATTAAATCCTTTTGACGAGTTCGCAGTTGAAGAAGCTGTGAAAATTAAAGAAAGTAACGGAGCTGAAGTTATAGTTCTGGGAATAGGTCCTGATAGAGCACTTGAAACTATAAGAACTGCTCTAGCTATGGGAGGAGATTCTGCTATTCATATTAAAGATGAAAATTTTGGCAACACTGACTCCTATGCAACTGCTAAACTTATTGCATCAAAGATTAAGGCAATGGGTGACGTTGATCTAATACTTGCGGGAAAGAAGTGGATAGACGAGGAATCCGGACAAGTTCCAATACAAGTAGCAGCTGAGCTTGATATTCCTCAAGCAACAATTGCAACCAAAGTAGATGTAGATGAAGGTGCAAAAACTGTTAAAGTTCAATCTGAAATAGAAGGTGGCCAAAGAATCCTTGAACTAAGTTTCCCTGCATTAGTTACAACAGAAAGAGGAATAAACGAGCCTCGATACGCCTCACTTCCTGGTATTATGAAAGCAAAAAAGAAGCCTTTAGAAGAGGTTACTGTTGACTCTGTAAACTTAGAGGAACTTGGGTTAACTTCAGAAAATCTTGGAATTGAAGGGTCAAGATATAAAGTGGATAGCATTGATATCCCTGTTATAAATAGAAGTTTAAATGTCTTAAAAGGTGGTAATTCTGATATGGTCGAAAGTGGGGAAGTCCAAGCTGTCGCAGAAAATCTAACAAAACTTTTAAGAGAAGAAGCAAAAATCATCTAAGGAGAGAAAAATGAGTGAAATTTGGGTATTAGTAGATACAACAGCAGACGGCTCCATAAGAAACGTAACATATGAAGTATTAACAGCTGCTGTGAAACTAAAAGAAAAGAATAGTGCTACCGTTGCTGCAGTCTTTCTAGGTGAAAGCGCGGGTGCAATTGAGGGTGATCTTGGTAAATATGGTGCTGACAAAGTTTATAAAATTGAAAATCCAGGATTAAAAGAATTTAATCCTAGCGCATATGCCTCTGCACTTTCAGAAAGTATAAAAAAACATAGTCCCGATATAGTTTTAGGTGGGAACACATTACAGAACCAAGACTTTTTACCTAGAGTCTCTGCATTGACATCAGGTGGGCTTGTTCTAGATGCAGTTGATCTAGATATAAGTGCTTCCTCAACTCTTGCAATTAAAAGATATAGATATTCGGGTAAATCAATTTCTGGGATGACATTCCATGATGTGAAACCTATGATCGCAACAGTTAGGCCGAATACATTCAAGCCTAATGAAAGCTCAGGTGCAGGTGAAGTAGTTCAAGAAGCAGTTGAAATACCTGCTCAGGATAATGTAAAAATTCTTGAAACTAAACTTGTGCCAAAAGATAGGCCAGAGCTAACAGAAGCTGACAAGATTGTTTCTGGAGGAAGAGGAGTTGCTAGCACAGAAAACTTCCAGCTAATATTTGACATTGCAGATAGTATTGGTGCTGGTGCTGGTGCATCAAGAGCAGCTGTTGATTCAGGATATGTACCATATGAAATGCAAGTTGGTCAAACTGGTAAAGTTGTTGCGCCAAACTTATATATAGCTGTAGGAATTTCAGGCTCAGTTCAACATTATGCTGGGATGGGATCATCCAAAGTTATTGTAGCAATAAACAAAGATCCTGACGCACCTATTTTCCAAAAATGTGACTACGGAATATGCGGTGATCTTTTTGAAGTTCTTCCTGCTCTTACAGAAGAATTCAAAAAATTATCTTAGTATTAATTGATATAAAGTAAGGCTAAATTAGCCTTACTTTATATCAACAACTCTAATTTTAAAATCCAATTTATTAAATATTTTTTTGGTAACAGACTGAAAATATTCTGATTTGTCTGTCAAATAAATATTCCTCTTTTTCCTTTTCTTATTAAATTGATTAGGGTAGTTAGTCTTTAAATATTTCTTTAAAGAAAGAGTTATTTCCAAAGCAGAATCTACCAGTATTACTTCTTCTCCCATATAATCTCTAATACTTTTTTTTATCAAAGGATAATGAGTACATCCAAGAATCAAAGCATCCAAGTTCTTTTTTCTTAGAGGCCTTAAACTTTCTTGAATTATCTTATCGTAATATTTCTCCTTCACTAGTCCTTGCTCTATTATTGGTACAAAAATTGGGCAAGCTTTACTATAAACCTTTACCCCTTTTTCTTTTGACAAAATTAATTTTTTATATGACTCGCTATTAATAGTAGAGGAAGTTCCTATAACTCCCAGGGATTTAGGATTAAGGGCAATTGCTGCTTGAACACCGCAAGTTAGTACATCAAAAATAGGAAGTTTAAACTTTGATTTTAAAAGTTTTGTTGAATATGAAGACGCAGTGTTGCAAGCAATTACTATTATTTCACAATTAAGGGATTTAAGAAAATTAACATTATTAATAGAATAACTATCTATAGTTCTTTTAGATTTAATTCCATAGGGTAGTCTTGCAGTATCCCCTAAATATACTATCTCAAAACTTGGTAAAGCCTTTGAGATTTCCTTAAAAACTGTCAAGCCACCAATACCAGAATCAAAAATACCAATTTTCATTTATTTATACCAACTAGGAACTAAAGAATTCTATTATTTCACTAATGTGTCCGATTTCCTTTATTTTTAAATTTTTATTGTCTAATTTAAGATCTTTTAAGGAGTTGCTAGGAATAATTGAGTATTTAAATCCAAGCCTAGAAATTTCCTTAAGCCTTTTATTTATATTATCAATTCTTTTAACTTCTCCATTTAATCCAAGCTCTCCTATAAAAACATATTGATTTGAAATTGGAATATTTTTAAAGCTCGAGAATATAGAGACTGCAACTGCAAGATCATTAGAAGTATCTTTCACCTTTATTCCTTTTGTTAGGTTAATAAAAATATCTTTGTCTGAAAGTTTTACATCACAATATTTTTCCAAAATTGCAACAATAAGAGTGGCACGATTATTATCAATTCCTGTTGAATACCTTTTGCCAAATGATTGAATAGGTTTAGAAACCAGGGACTGAATTTCGACAAGCATTGGTCTTGTGCCTTCATGAGTTGATGATACAACAGAACCCGGTGATGATTCCTTTTGCATAGAAAGAAATAAGCTAGTTGGATCCTTTATCTCCTCTAAACCTTTGTTACTCATATTAAAAATACCAATTTCATCGGTTGCACCAAAACGATTTTTTGATGTTCTTAGTATTCTTAAATTTCCAGTATCTATTTTTTCAAAATATAAGATTGTATCAACCACATGCTCTAAAACTTTCGGTCCTGCTATAACCCCTTCTTTTGTAATATGTGCTATCAGTATTAATGTAAAATTTAATTCTCTAGCCAGCAAAGTTAATGCCTGGGAGCAAAATCTAACCTGATTAATTGAACCTCCAATACTTTCTACTTCATCTGATTCCATAGTATGAATGGAATCAATTATTAACAATTTAGGTTTGGTCATTTTTACTTGTTCTACTATAACCCCCAAATTATTATTTGAAGATACGACCATATTTTTAGAATCAACTCCTATTCTTGATGCTCGAATTTTAATTTGTTTTAAAGATTCTTCGCCTGATATATACAATAATTTAAATTCATCTGAGGCTAATTGTGCTAATTGTAAAGCGAGAGTTGATTTGCCTATTCCCGGCTCCCCCCCTATTACTATTGAGGACCCCAAAATAAAACCACCTCCAAGAACTCTATCTATCTCCCCAACCCTACTGGTATATCTAATATTATCTTCAATTTCAATCGAGGAAAGATCTGTCATATCGTTATTTACAGCTCTTGTTTTACCTTTGGTTTTTGTTTTTTCTAGAGGAATAACACAGTTCCACTCATTGCAGCTTGTACATTTACCTACATGTTGTATATGTTCTTGGCCACATGATGTGCATTGATACATGATTTTATTATACTATATATCTAATTCCTTAAATCATATAATAACTTTAAAAAAAATAGGATGACAAAAAATAAATAGTAGTTAACTTAATATATGAGCTCCTTCAAGATGTTTTTTTTACGGGGTGCATCTTGTATAAGGGGCTTTTTTTATTGTAAAATATACTTGTGGAAAAAAATAATTTAGTAGAACCAATTTCTGCATATCACCAAGATTGCCCTACTTGTGGAAGTAAACTTTTTCCTGTTGTTCACGAAAATATAGACAAGAATAATACCGAAGAAAGCAAGGCCGATAAAGAATGTCATTGTTGCGGTAAGAAATATATGGTTCTATTTGGATGCTAATATGCCATACATAAATGTTAAAGTTGCTGGGAAATTAACCCAAAAACAAAGAAAGGAAATAGTTAAGGACATCACAAATACGATGAATAGAGTTGCAGGAAAACCGCCCTCATCAACTTATGTACAAATAGATGAAATTCCTAGAAACCAATGGGGTGTTGGTGGTAAAATGCTATCTGAAAAGTAGTAACTTAGCTACTTAAATCATAAGCCTTTTCACCATGTTCTGACTGATCTAACCCAACTTCCTCACTATCAGATTCAACTCTAATAGGCACGATTGCTTTTACAATGATCACAATAATTGTTGTTATAACCAGTGTATAAATTCCGACGGATAGCACACCAAAGACCTGCTCATACCAACCAGCATGACCAAATACTGCAATAGATAGAGTACCTAGTATTCCCCCAAAGCCATGGACAGCAAAGACATCTAACGAATCATCAATATTAAATCTATTTTTGACCACTGAACACATCTCTTGACAAGCTATACCTGCAAAGGTTCCAATTAAAATTGCCTCTATAGGTGTAACAGAACCTGAAGCCGGAGTGATTGACGCAAGGCCTGCAATTGTCCCAGTTACAAGTCCAACCATAGATGATTTTCCGTATTTAAAGTATTCGTAGCCTGCCCAAGATAGTGAAGCTGCTGATGCCGAAAGATGTGTAACCAAAAGAGTAGTACCAGCACTTCCATTAGCAGCCAATTGAGATCCAGCATTAAAGCCAAACCAACCTACCCAAAGCATACAAGCTCCAATCATTACATAAGCAGGATTATGAGGGGGTTTCGATGAATCTTTTCTACTTCCAAGAAAACATGCAATTACTAAAGCAGCCAAACCTGCGGTCTCGTGAACAACAAGTCCTCCAGCTAAATCAACTGTACCAAGGTCCATTAAAAATCCACCACCCCAAACCCAATGAGTAACAGGCGCATAGCATAAAAGCATCCACAAAGCTGTAAAAATCAAAACAAAAGAAAACCTAATTCTTTCTACAAATGCACCAATAATTAAACCAGGTGTTATTATTGCAAAAGTCATTTGGAAAGATACAAAAACTGACTCTGGAATAGTTCCTGAAAGAACCATTGAATCCACACCAGATAAAAATGACTTTGTAAGCCCTCCCCAATAACTATTAAATCCTAATCCATCTCCAAACGCTATCGAATAGCCTGCAATAACCCATAAGATTGACATCAAACAAGCAACTGATATACATTGCATGAGAACTGATAAAACATTTCTAGACCTAACTAATCCTCCATAAAATAAAGCCAAACCAGGTAATGTCATAAATAATACCAATGCGGTTGATGTTAAAATCCAAGATGTATCACCTGAATCCATAGATGCATAACTTTTTAAAGGTATAAATAAAATTGTTAAAATTAAAATAAGAAAGATCCTCATAATTTACTCCTCTTTAAAATCCTACAAGTAGAAGCCTGTTCAATATTCTCAAATCAATAGCGCCCAGCTTTTACTTTTTATATGTTATTGGCAATTCGTGTGCCAAATTAAAAAAAGGATGGAAAAGCCTAAAAAATATACAAGAAAGGCTTTTCCAGAATTTACATAATATTATTATTTAATAGTTGTATATGCTTCTATTCCAACTTCATTTTTATCAGAACCTAATAATTCCTCCTCTTCGGATGGTCTAACTCCAATGGTAATTTTTAGCACCGACCAAAGGATTGCTGAAACTATAAAGACAAAAATTACTACAGAAAAAGCTCCTATTATCTGAGTTATAAATGATGTATCAGGATTTGATATCGCAACTGCAACAGTTCCCCATACACCTGCAATTAAATGTACAGGCAATGCACCAACAACATCATCAATCTTTAGACTTGAAATAAATTGTGTACCAAATACGGCAATTACTCCCCCTATTCCACCGATCAACATAGAACTATATGCAGAGGGCATTAAAGGCTCAGCTGTGATTGAAACGAGTCCTGCCAATGCACCATTTAATGCAAAAGTTACATCAACCTTTCCATATAATATTTGAGATATTATCATAGCTACTATCAAGCCAGAGCAGGCTGCGATGTTTGTATTTACAAATATGTTAGAAACTGCTACTGCATCGTCCATGGTACCTATTGCAAGCTGGGATCCACCGTTAAACCCAAACCATCCTAACCATAGTATAAATGTTCCAAGGGTAGCCAATGGTATACTAGATGCTGGTATAGGAGTTGATGAACCATCTTTAGCAAATCTTCCGATTCTTGGACCAATGATAATGGCTCCGGCCAAAGCTGCTGCTCCTCCAGCTGCATGCACTAATGTAGAACCTGCAAAATCTGAAAATCCAATTGAAGACAACCAACCACCGCCCCATTGCCATCCCATTTCTATCGGATAAATAATTCCTGCAAGAATTGCTGCAAAAATAAAGAAAGGCCATATTTTTATTCTTTCAGCAATTGTCCCAGAAACAATTGATACAGTTGTTGCACAGAAAACCATCTGAAAAAACCAATCTGAATGTGCTGAATATCCGGTAACCATATCTTCTACAGCTGAAAATGATGTAAAACTACCAATGTAGCCACCCTCAGGAATTCCATAAGCTAAATTGTATCCAACAATATAAAACATTATTCCTGAAATTGAATACAGGCCTACGTTCTTTAAACAAATTGTTGAAACATTCTTTGATCGAACCATTCCAGATTCCAACATAGCAAAGCCTGCAGCCATCCACATAACAAGAAAACCACATATTAAAAACAGTAATGTATTGAAAATAAATGCCGTCTCATCTGCAGAATTAGACGCAAACGCTATATTAGCTGGGTAAAGCGATAAGATTGATAAAAATATAAAAGTGAAAAATTTTTTAGTTTTATTTTTAAACATCTGTTAACCTCCGAGGTCTATTATTACTTTGGAGGTGGCAAAATTTGTGCCACTTAATAAATCAATAAAAAATTATCATCATATTGTATTATTATATTTTATGACTTCTGAAATTCAGACATTAAAAAACTTATATGAATTAATTGAAATTTCATCATCTAGATTTCCTGATAGAGTTGCATTATCGGAATATAAAAATAATCAAATTATCGCCTTAACATACTCCGAGCTGCTATATGCAATAGAAAAAAAAAGCAATGAAATAAGCAAGTTAGCTATTCCTAAAGGATCAAATATAGCTTTGTCTGGCGCAAACTCGATCAATTGGGTAATAACTTTCTTTTCAATATTAAAGGTTGGCCATATCGTAGTACCAATCGACTCAAAAATGAACCAACAGGGTATGGAATTTATTTTAAATTTTACAAATACGCAACTTTTTATTGTTGATAATGTTTCTAGTATTAAAATTTCAGATAAATTTAAAACAATCATTCAAGAAATGGATCATGTTTTAATAAAATTAGAAGCAGAAGAAAACAAAAACCTTCAGTCTACTATTCTATTAAAGAATGTAACAAATATTAATGAAGAAGAAAAAAATGATGTTGCACAAATCCTTTTTACCTCTGGAACAACAGGTGAGCCTAAAGGGGTGGTTCTTACGCATAAGAATATTTTATCAAATATTAAGGATATTCATGAAATCTTGCCAACAAAGAACTATGAAAAATCTTTTTCCATCCTCCCTCTTCATCATGTCTATGAATTAACATGTAGTCTTTTGCATAATCTTAGCAAAGGCAACTCAATACATTTTTGCTCAAAAATAGACTTAGTAACTATGGTTAGAGAAATGAAAATAATAAAACCTACAATATGGCCAGTCGTACCATTGATTCTAGAGAAAATATATAAAAATATTAATAAAAACGTTTCCAAATCTCTAATTCAGAAAATATTACTTAAGTTTGCTCCAAAACTTTTTGGCTATATCTTAAGAAAGAAACTAGGCCTTAAAGAACTTGGACTTCTTTTAAGCGGTGGAGCAGCATTAAACACTACGGTTGAAAAATTCTTTAAAGATATTGGCATGACCGTCACTCAAGGCTACGGACTATCTGAGGCTTCCCCTCTAATATCCGTAAACCCTCTTGGGAATGAGAGGATAGGCTCTGTTGGAAAAATAATAAAATCTTGTGAGGTAATAATAGAGAATAAAAATAGCTTAGATCATGGAGTGATTACAGTTAAAGGACCAAATATTTTTAGCGGGTACTATAAAAATAAAGAATATTCTAATCAAATTCTTAAAAATGGCTGGTTAAATACTGGCGATATAGGATATATGGATAGTGACGGATATCTATACATAACTGGAAGAGATAAATTTGTAATAGTTAATAAAGGAGGTAAAAATATTTATCCTGAAGAAATTGAAGAATTTTTTTCATCCTCAAGTTTTATAAAAGATATTATAATTTTTAGTAACGATGACGAGAATATCATTGCTCTCATACGACCTGATGATGAACTATTTGAGAAGGAATCTATAGATACAATAAAAAAAATAGTTTATGAAAGTTGCTTAGAAGTTAATCAGAAGCTTGAAGGCTACAAGAGAATTAAAGAAATTTACATATCAAATAAAGATTTTGAAAAAACATCGACACAAAAAATAAAAAGATCCTTTTTAAAAAATATTAATTTATCTGAATATATTTCAGCAAAATAAACCTATTCTTCTATATCTTAATCTTGCATTCTTATATTCATCCTTTAGTTTCCTTGGGGTTCTAATTAGTTCAGCAGGAATCATCTTATATGGAATCTCAACCAAATTCTGCTTTTCCCTAAAAAACCCAGATGGAAACTGATATAAAGAATCATCGACTTTCTTAATATTAATATTTAAATCGTTATTATCTAGCATTTTTATAGATGGAATTAAATCATCAACTATTTCTCTTTCTCTACAAATTATTAGTGATATTAAATCAGTAAATTTTAAAAAGCCTAATTCAACAGAAAAATTTTTATTTTCTATATCAGTTAACAATTTAGGATAATTCTTCTTTGTATATGAATCACATATTTTAATAAAATCATTCTCATTCTCTCTACTTATAGAATTTTTACTTAAGAATTTAAAGTGCTCGGCTATCAAGAGTGCAGAATAAGGAATTATTGAGCTTGATACACTTTTTAACCAAAGCTCATTTTGTAAGCCCGGTTTCATATTCTGGAAAGTATAAATCTGCCCAGATTTATTAGTTTTAGGTATTTTATCATATTCAATCCACCCACAATCATGATTTCTAATTGCATATTTTAGCTCCTCAGATTGTTCAATACCTTGTGTTATTTCACTATTAATCATTAAAAAAATATCTAACGATACCCTCGCATGATCATGCTGAGTTATAAAGCAAATATCTTCTAAGAATTCTTTTGTTATCAAAATCTTTTCACCAAAAATATACTCTTGAAATATTATCATATTCAAGATAAGTTAAAACCATGGCTAGAGTAGGAATTATTTGTGGAAGCGATTCAGATTTAGAAAAAGCTTCTGATGCTTGCAAGATTTTAGATGAATTAGGGGTTCCATATGATCTCCGAATTGCATCTGCCCATAGGACTCCAGAGCTACTTGAAGAATATATGAGTACAGCTGAAGAGCGAGGAGTTGAAGTAATAATTGCTGCGGCTGGATGGGCTGCTCATTTACCTGGGGTTGTAGCTTCATACACAACTTTACCTGTTATTGGTATACCAATAGATTCATCATGTCTTAACGGTATGGACTCATTATTATCTATTGTTCAAATGCCGCCAGGAATTCCGGTAGCAACTATGTCTATTGGCAAAGGGGGAGCTAGAAATGCTGGTATTTATGCAGCATCAATTCTTGCTATAAAATATCCCGAAATTAAAGAATCACTAAATAATTTTAGACAAAGTTTAAAAGAAAAGGTAAAGAAAGCTGCTGAAAAACATAATAAATAAAATTGCTAGTCTATAATAAATCAGAAATACAATTTGATAAAATAGTTAAATCTCTAAAATTAGGTTCTACTATTTGCTATCCTACCGAAACTCTTTACGGAATTGGCTGCATTGCCAATAACTATGAAGGAATAGAAAAGATTTATGAAATAAAAAAAAGAGACCGTGAAAAAAACTTTACTTTATTATTTAAAGATTTAGATATGCTATCTAAGCATTGCAACATTAAGGATATTGAAAGAGAACTAATATTAAATTTTTCTCCAGGTCCTTTCTCGATCTTGCTAGAGGCAAAGAAGAGCTCTACTATTGATTCTCGAGTTATAAACGATAACAACAAAATCTGCTGTAGAATCTCGCCTCACATATTCGTTAAAACTCTATTCGAATTTATAGATCTTCCAATAATCTCAACAAGTGCAAATATAAGTGGAAATAAAAATATTTTTTTATTTAAAACAATATATAATACTTTTCATAATTTAGTTGA
>CEUL01014148.1_pt1 | contig 12800 bp, 8 predicted proteins | sample 427021 | NCBI WGS metagenome assembly CEUL01 (sample SAMEA2622800, study PRJEB7988) | marine metagenome | isolation source: saline water (ENVO:00002010), including | reverse complement strand
GAAGTTAGCATTACTTGATGCAACGCAATTTAGCAGTGATTCTTAACACTTAGTGGGGTGTAATATGGGGTGTTAATTAACACAAACTGTATACCCACTAATTAACAAGAACTGTGTGGAGGTTAATTAACACATAGCGTGTGTACGAGTTATTAACAAGAACTGTGCATGCACTATGTGTATATGAGCATATGCAAATATGCATATATTAAATATTACTAACTGTATATGCACTAAATGTATATAACCAGTGTATAATTTTTTCAATTGTTGTAACCTACAAAAGTATAGGATCGAGAGCAATATAAAAAAATTTCCCAGTATAAAAAATTCCCCCATAGGTTTTTCATGTCCAAGGATTCAATCAAATTTGCCCTAGAAGAAGAATACAAAGATCTTATAGGTCTCCCATGGCCTGGTAGGAGATACCCTGGTTGTTATGACATTATACAGAAATACGTACAAAGTCGCCTTGGAAGGTCTCTGAAGTCCTTCTCAGGGTTATATACATCCTTTACTGATGACGCTGTGGCAGAAGAAGATGGTCTCTGGATAAGTAGACCAGAGTGGGGAGAGGACTGGGATATGTCTATCTTACAGAAGAGCGATCTACTCTTGTTTAAGATATACACAGAAGCACTCGGTGGTGGGTATGCAGATAAGACTGGAAGGTCACCCAACCACGGAGCGATTTACCTAGGCGATGGATTTATGCTCCACCAGTTATGGCAACAAGACTCATCCATTGTGAGACTTGATAGACATTATAGAAAGGTATGTATAGGTATAGTGAGGGAAAATGCTACATAAAGCAGATATACAAGTCAAGTATGAAATGAAACGATTCACACTACGAATAGAAGAAGACGATTATGGGGAGAATTATATACACATCCCTGAAGATGTTATGAGAGAATGTGGATGGGATATAGGGACAGAGCTAGAGTATGAAGAGGAGACTGATGGTAGTATTATATTGCATAAGGTGGAAGAATGAGGTATAATCAGATAATGTTGACTATATTGGTTATATGTAACATAATCAATCTCATAAAAAATTAGCGTGAAAAAATCGAAATTTCACTATGGAAGCACCTAAGTTTAAATCTGATGAAGAATTCTTTGCTTGGACATTTGAAAAAATTAGCGAGGCAATCACTAACTTAACTCATAGAGTAGAAGCAGTAGAGACAGGATTACAAAAAATCCCTCCTCCAGGTCCAGATATGATTAAGTATAAACCTCCCCTATCCCCCGTGTACCAAAACCTCCTAGAGTTGTTTGATACTATCTTTGGTACCTTAAATAGTTACGAGGAGAGATTACCCTCTGCTATTGACTGGGAGAAGGTCTATCAACGATCTTTAAGGGTAGAGCAGATGGAAGTAGAGTTAGATACCTTAAGAAAGAGACTAAATAAGTTAGAAACAAAACAATAATTCGTAATGCCAGCGTATATCCAGGAAACTGGTCGCAGTTACCCTAATCCAGTTAAGGGTGGAGGGTTTAATCAAGAATTTAGAAGACCAGCATCAGGGAACTATGACACTTCAAGTGATTACCCTGGTGTAGGTACTGGCATGGCGTACAGTATCACCTTTGAAGATGGTGGTCCTGGTTCTTTACCTATGGGTAAGGACAATGTACATTACATTGGTGATGAAGAGAGGACTAATGTAAGTGCTGAAGGTCGTGAGAGAGCAGGTATATACAGGTTTTATAGGGGAAGTAAAGACGATCACAAATATAGTAGAGATCCACAGTTAATAAAGAGAGACTTCGGTTGTGAAAATGAATCCTGGGCACGTGCTGCTAAGGGATATAACCCTGAACCTAGGAGTGGTAAACCTGTTTTCTATGTTCAGCAGTCACAGGTGCCTAATTCTGTGCCATTAAAGGCATTTTATTCCTATTGGCCCGATGATACACAGTTATGTGTTGGTACAAATGTCCCTACTGGGTTAAGTGGGGTAGGTTGTGGTAGAAACAAATACCTTGAAGTAGATACTTTAGGATATGTTTTCACTTCAGAGGCAGATGCACAAGCATATTGCTCTCCTGGAGAGACTCCAGCACCCCTTTATGAGTATCTACATCCAGATCCTGACCATTTTTATACTATAGATCCTTCTGAAGAAGTAAACTTAGCAGATAATAGTCCTGTTCCACCAGCAGAAGCACTAGGAAAGCAATACTCCTACCTAGGAATCATAGGATGGTGCTTTAAGACACGTGCTTTAGATGCTCCTACAGATACTATAATAGACGTTGGTAAGATTGGACCTACTGGACAGACTATCAATAAGAGTGGTTGGTATGACTATAGTCATGGAGACCAATTAGACTATGATGAAGATGGTGGTGGATGGTCTGAGTTCATGTATCGTCAGATGCGTGACTCTAGTGGTGCTAATGTAGAAGGTCCACCTTCTGTTAATGGTTGGGGATGGCCTGATAATGTAGATGCACTTGATAATGAATGCTTCTTTGAGTGGTCATATGGTCTGAGTGGTGCTGTAAAAGGTGCTGTACCACGCTTCCTTGGGTTTGAGGACATGTATGACTCCCAGTTTGTATTCTATCTGTATGATACGACTAACCCTTGGAATGGTCCTATATTCTCCTCACAGTATATTCTAAGTAATGCTCAGTGTTGTCCTAATACTACTGACCCTGAAGGATGTCCTCACTGTGCTCCTGTATGGACTTACCACAGTCACTTCTATGAGATACACCCTGATGTATGGAATACTACTAAAACTAAGCTCTCACTACATGATGCTAGTAGTGTAGCTGTAAATGAATCCTTCTGGACTGTAGATACTGAGACACCTATTATATTCTTCCGTTATACTACTAGAGCTGGTGACTTTGGTCCAGGTGAAAAGATTAATGGTTGGGATATAGTAGCAGTGTATTACTTCGGTGATGAGCTCAAGTGTGGCGTAATGGAGCTCACTTGGGATAACAGTAATGATAATAAGTGGTACGTTAACCCTGCATGTATAGCATGGAGATTAACTAATGCGGTGAGTGCTGTCGAGATAACTACATCACTTGCGGAGAAAGGGTCATGGGTTGCGATAGGTGCACCTAATAATCCCGCAGTGCCTTGGTCACAGTTGATGAAGGATTACAGTATATACCCAGTTAAACCCGCAGACGACGCAGTAGATCCTAATATTGGTGTATGGCAAGTGCATAATGCGTCATTCACTATACCGACTGCGGGAGATTACTCTCTAGCAATAGAGTCTGATAACTATGGATACCTTAAGATCACGGATTCTGGTGGCACTGTCCTTATAGATCAGGAGATTACTTACGCTAGTGGCATGGGTACTCAGATATTCCCTATGACACTGGGACCAGGTACTTACTCGATAGAGACTAGAGTAAAGAATATAAGCAGAGAAGTAGAGCCTGCACCCTTTACATATCAAGACGAGTATACCTCAACAGATTTAAGCGTAGCACAGGTGCTTGCTGGATACGGTATACCTAATAAGTCTGCATTCTGTGGCACGTACGAATTCCCTAAGAAGATCTCCTACTGGAAGGTAGAGATAGATCCTAAGGCACTTATACCGCACCGTAAGATGGATGAGGTTAAACTTGAGGCAATAGTAGGGGATGATGGAAGTATAGTTGACGTATTAATTATTAATGCGGGTAGAGGTTATACTAACAGGTGTATCATACAGGTAATGGCACCACGGGAACTAGATGACTTCTCCCCCAATGATGGTGCAGAGTTTATGGCAGACAGGATTAGTATGGATCCTGATTACACTAAAGCACTTGCGGATCCTGCTAAGGAGAATCAAGCTATGGGTGCAGCAGATATGAAGAGTGCATCACGGAGATGGGGTACTGCGACTCAGCAACTAAGTGTAGAGGATAAGGACAGGGATAGAACACTTGCTAGAAGAGCAGAGGTGGAGATTGCACAGATAGATGATCTAGGTAGTATCCGTGCTATTAGGATAGTAGATGGTGGTGCAGGTTACAGTCAAGCAAACAACCCTATTATCCACGTAGTTGATCCAGAGCATATCAAGTATAAGGGAGAAGGATACGCTGGTGGTATAGAGGTTGAGGAGACTCACGGAAAGATGACAGAAGCGTGGGACCACTCATTTGATCAGGAAGATGTAGAATTCTCTGCTGCTAGAGTAGAGACGCAACCATACACTATAGGTAAGATTTCAGACAATATGGATACTGAGTCTATGGAAGCGGTAAAGACTGCAATGAAGATGGATAAGAGTGAAACTAGCAATACCGCCACCCAAGTGTATATTGAGGTACCAGATAGTTACATAAGAGCAGCGAAGGACGGTATAGATGATAATGTAACTAAACTATGTTTTAATTTACCTGATAAGTGTATTAATATAGTAGCGAGTAATAACCTTAAAGCTGCTATTCCAGATAATGAGCAATTTGAATTTCTAGGTAATGACCCTGGTATGGCATCCTTTGAAAAGGATGTAATGCCTTACGTTTATAATGGTGTAGCACAAACGGATGAGTATGGAGTAAACAATTCTCACCTTTACGGTCCTTTCGGACAAGAGAAGTGTATTACAGTATACCAACCTAGACTCTATAATATTACACGGTGGTTTGATATGCCTTGTGCATACTTAGATACCAATGAGGAAGGGGAGCGTAAAGCATTCGGATGGTTACCGTATAAGTATTGTGCTTCACAGGAAAAGGATGCGACATTCCGTGTGTCTATGGAGATAGAGGGATATGTTGGTGGTAGTCAAGGTCCAGCATTTATGGAATGGTTGAATGCAATGCCTGTACCACATCTACAACAGAAGAGAGACATAACAAACAATGCTGGTAAGAGGACTTGGAAGTGTAGTCGTAGTAGTATACAAGGTAGATGTTACAGAGACCCTCAAGATCCAGGTAACCAAGTATTCGTACCAGTAGGTTTGGATGAAAACACTTACGATTACAATAGATCTAACTATACTGAGTTAGAGCAGTTGCAGATGTGGGCTGGTCAGAATATCACAAGTAGTGCAGCAGTGCAGACATGGTTAGGACATCCCACAGCAGGTGACCCAGCAGGTACTCCTCATTCTGTAGATTATACTGCTTTAACTGTAGCAGCATGCACTAACGGTGTACCACCCAATGAATGTTGGGATACATACGTGCGGGGAGTTAATGCATCCGATGGACCTCTCAGAGTGTATGACCAATATGATGCTAATGGTAATGGTGGTGGAGGAAGCACATATTGTAATGTTTCTGAGTTACATAACAACTCTTGTCTAGCACTAGATAAATGTATGGATGCTTCTATTGCTATTAATCCTAAACGTATGACTGGATCTGGTGCAAATGCTAGAATTCAGATGGGTGCTTATCATGGTACTATGGTTGTTAGAAATTATTTGACAGGTGGAGTTATTGCGTTAAGTAGATCGTTGAAGAATTATGGTAACCCATACTTTGATGAATGTAATGAGAGTGAAAACTGGACTGATGGTACTAAATTAAACGATACCATATTCCCTAAGAGGTTATAACATGGCATTTGGATATCTCTTACCAGTATCATCTCTAAACGGACTACCCTGTAGTGGACATGGTTTATGCTTACCATCCACTATACACTCTGTACAGTCTTGTGGCACCCCTCCAATCCCCTACAGCATAGTCATTAAGGAATATACGTGTTGGTGGCCCCCTCAACCCCTAATTCCTATATTCCCTGTTACTCCTTATAGGGCAACTGTGCAAGTAAATCGGATTCCGATTATGTTACACGGTGATACATTCATGCCACATATAGCGGTATGTACCAATATTGTTGTGTACATGTGTCCTTGTGGTAAATCTGTGTGTCCAACGCCCACTCCAATCCCTTGTAGCACCCTTACAATCGAAGATGGAGGTGGAGTAGGACATACTAGGATTCTTATGGCAACAACTTTAACAGTATTTGCCTTGAAATTACCTATTGCTCGTATTCTAGATCCTCTAGGTGTTGGTTTTTCAGGATTTAGTTACCCTTGTTCATCTGTGGTTGCCTGGGGGCATGCAACTGTGCTATCATCATAGTAGTTTATCCAATAGAAATGGCATTATACGGCTCAAATGGTGATTACATAGCACCTCCAGCAAAGAAAACAAGGCAAGGTAACTCGAAAAACACAAAGATTTCCCCTACTTCTCGTAACGTAGCAAAGAAAAGGTATAGAGGTCAAGGAAAATAGACGGGAAACCCTATAAATAAAAGATATAACGATAAATATCTTTTGAGTTAAGAAAAATATGCCTTCTTATAGGTTCAGATCTGAGAAATACGTCAGTAGAGGTTTCAAAGACTTAGCAGTTTCGTTTAATGCTAACCCCTCAACTGGCGATTTTGGCGTGGTTAAGAATGAAAACGCTATTAAACAGTCTGTACGTAATTTAATTCTCACAATGTTTGGGGAAAGACCCTTTCAAAGAGACATTGGATCAAGAGTTAAGGCATTAATGTTTGAACCATGGGATCCATTCTCAGTGGATGCTATAAAAAGTGAGATATTTAACTGTCTTTCGAGACTTGAACCAAGAATCCAGGTTACTGGGGTTGGACTTCGTGATGAATCTGATATAAATTCCGTCCATGTATCAATAGATTACAAGATTGTCGGAGAACCTGTATCGCAAAACGTCGATTTCCTCCTAGAGAAGGCATAAAATGGCAGCAATACCATCACAATTAACGTCTTTAGACTTCTTTGAGATCAAAGAATCCATTAGGTCGTACCTAAGGACAAGAAAAGAATTCTCAGATTACGATTTTGAGGGTAGTTCTGCGTCATATCTCATTGATATACTTGCTTATAACACATATTATACTGCTTTTAACGCTAACATGGCGTTGAATGAAGCATTTTTAGAGACTGCAACAGTCAGAGATAACATTGTAAGGATAGCAAAGCAGTTAAATTACACTCCAAGGTCAATAAAAGCACCTAGAGCATGTGTAAAAATGATTGCTCAGACTGTAACATCACTAAATGGTACGACTTTCCCTGAATTTGCAACTCTAAAGAAGGGTGATGTCTTTGTTGCAGACAATGATTTTGATTCTTATACCTTTGCATTGACTCAAGACATCAAAGTTCCAGTAGATTCCTCTTCAGGACAGGCAGTTTTTGATAATGTATTGGTATATCAAGGAAATTTACTACAATACAACTATACAGTTGACTATACTAAGCGTCAAGAATACGTTATTCCTGATGATAGGGTAGATACTGGTCTTTTGACAGTGGATATTTCTCCAACTGCTCAATCTTCAGAGACAGATACCTATTCTTCTGCTACAAACGTCACAAATGCTAACTCAACTTCCAGAATTTACTATTTGGAAGAGACTGATGACATGAGATACAAGGTTGTCTTCGGTGATGGGTCAATTGGACGTAAATTAATTGATGGTGAGTATATAAAACTCACTTATGTGTCTACAGATGGGGTTGAAGCTAACGGTGCGAAGTCATTTGCCTTTGTTGGTAACGTAATTGACTCCGATGGTCGTGTAATTAGTCCAAATGCGATCACATTAACCACTAAAGACGCTGCTCAGGACGGTGAAGACCGTGAAACAGGTCTTTCGGTCAAGTTTAGGGCACCTAGAGCGTATGCAACCCAAAATAGGGCAGTTACAGAGAATGATTTTGAGCATATTGTCTCTGAAATCTATCCTCAAGCAGCATCCGTGACTGCTTTTGGTGGTGAGAAGCTTTCTCCACCAGTTTACGGTAAAGTTTACGTTGCAATCCGTCCAAAAACAGGAAATAAGTTGAATGCAACGACAAAAAATAAGATTAAGAAGGATTTATTGAAATATTCGGTTGCTTCAATCGAACCAGTCATCATTGACCCAACAAGTTTCTATGTTATTCCTAAATCTTACGTTTATTACAATGGAAATGACACTTCTTTGACTGGATCCCAACTTGGTACTAAAATTCTTCAAGGAATTGACGAATATAACAAAGCTGGTCAGACAAATAGGTTTAATGGACGTATTGATGGATCTAATTTCGGTTCTATGATCGATAATGCAGATTCTTCAATTTCTGGTAATGTTACTCAAATGACTTTGGGTCAAAATCTCGATGAATTCACTTTTGGTAATGTATTTACTCAATGTTTGGATTTTGGCAACCCACTTTATGATCCATCTCAATATTCTGGAAGTCCTAAGGATGGAGATGGCACTGGAGACCAAAAATGTAAGCCTTCCTTCTCAACAGTCAAATCTGGTACGTTTTATGCCACTGGATACACTGAAGATTTGGTAAATCTTACTTTAACCGATGGTGCAACTGCTGCACAGATCAGTAGTCCTGGAATTTCAACAAATACGACAAATCAGGTCTTGGTACCAGTAAATATTAGAGATGATGGTATGGGTAACCTAATTCTCGTCACAACTAGGGATGAAACTGAGTTAGTTCTTAATCCTTCTGTAGGAAGTGTTAATTATGGCACTGGTCAAGTCTGTGTTGGTCCTGTAGCGATTCAGGGCACTCCAGATGACACTGAGAGACTACCAATTCAGGTATTACCTGCTGGTGGATCAATTCAAGTCCCACCAGGCGTAGATCCTACAATCTTTAACCCAGTAGTCAATCCAATTGACTATACAATTAACGATACTGCAATCCCCACCTTCGATCCGAATAACTTTAATGGTTATAATTTTGGTCCAGTGGGGGGTATAAATATTATCGATTATCCAACGGATACTTTCACATATCCAGTCAGCGAATCCTGTTTCTAAGATAGATGCCGATTACAAAGAATATCAACGTCTCTGATAGGGTCGAAAATCAGTTACCTGAGTTTATTCGTCAAGAAGACCGACAATTAGTTAATTTCCTCTTTGAGTACTATAAGTCTCAAGAGAAAACGGGTCGTCCTTACGATATTCTCAATAATTTACTGAGATATCTTGATCTGGATAGTTATACCTCTGAGCAACTTGCAAGTGCAACTAAATTGCTCAAGGATATTGGTCTGTACGATGAAAAGATTGAAATTGAAGGTATAGATGGTTTCCAGGAGCAAAATGGCTCCATAATGATTGATAATGAGGTAATTTACTATGAATCTGTTACTCGTGGCCCTGATGTTATTATTACTCCTGGGATCTCTTACCCACAATTCAATAAAAAGAAGCAACAACTAGAAAACCCCTTTACACTCTTTGATGGCACCCTTAAAAACTTCCCATTAAGCTTTTTAGGCACTCCTGTTGCTCCACCTTCTGCTGAACACCTAATTGTCATTACTTACAATGATATGAAGGTTCCTGGAGTCGATTATTTCGTTGAAGGGTTTAATATACGTTTTGTAGAAGCACCTAGAGATCAAACAGGTGCTGATGACTCTGAATTTACAAGAATTACATATTTGGTCGGATATTCGGATCAAACGATCAAAACTATGGATGCTATTCCTTATCAGGAGTGGCAAAACACTAAAATTTACCCATTAAGGATTAATACACAGTCTTATACTCCAACTTCCGAAATTGGACTAATAATTAACAAAAATGGTCGTTTACAAGAACCATATACCGATTTTACTGTTTTTCAAGATAAAGTTGTTTTCAAAAATGAAATCGGAGCTGCTGATGCTATTCATATTAGGTCTGTCGAATATAATGCTCCTTCTTATGGTTCAGGAGCCAAGGCAATTGCTTCAGTTAGTGATGCTGGTGAAATAACCAGTTTAATCCCTAAAGAAGGTGGATCTAAGTATAGATTAGACTTTGCACCTAAAGTTTCTATTACAAGTAAGACTGGTAAGGAATCTACAGCAAGAGCTTTAATTGGTGGTATTAAAGACATCAATTTGATCGATGGTGGTCAAGGATACACTTCCTACAACCCTCCAATCCCTATAGTTGGTAATCCTTCAGATTCTAATGGTACACCAGCACAATTAAGTCTAACAGTCAATGATGTGACTGGAATGGTAGATTCCATCACTATTACTAACAGTGGTAGTGGTTATGACTTCATTCCTGCTATATCATTCAAGAATCCTGGTGGAGCAACCATTGGTGCTCCTACAATCGACTCTGAAGGTAGAGTTGACGTAGGATCTATTGAAGTTAAGACAATGGGTAGTGGATATAGTAATCCACCTTTAGTTTACATAGATTCTGCCCCTGATGGTGGAATTGATGCTCAAGCTATAAGTAGAATAAATCAAGACGGACAAGTTTATGAAATTACCGTTACCAACAGAGGTCGTGGATATACTTCTGTTCCTAGGGTGGCAATTATCAACCCAATTGGTGCTCAGGTACTAGACGTTACTGTAGCATCTGGATCAGTCACAAATATTGAAATGTTGACTGGTGGACAAGGATATACCGATGCACCTTCAGTTTATATTGTAGATGATAGAAAAGACGGATATGGAGAACCTATAGGTGGTACAGGGGCAACTGCTGCTGCAACTATCTTTAATGGCGAAATAACAGATATTAATATCACTAATTTTGGATCTGGTTACTCTACCGAGTTTCCCCCAACTGTATACATCGCAGAACCAAAAGCAGCAAGGGCATCTGTAGATGTTGGGTTTGATCAAGTAACTGGATTTGATATTCTAGAGAATGGATCAGGATACACCTCTAGTGCCTTTCTAGGGTGCTCCAGAGGCGTTTCTGGACCTGTTGACTACGATAACCTTCATAATGAGATATATGCTGGAGAAGCAGCATTAAGACAGTCAAATCACGTTGCTGGTGCTCATGTAACCAATCTTGACTCTTTATTCATTAAAGAAGTCTTTGATAAGTTTAGAAGACAATATCTTCCAACCTTAGACATCGATTTTGCTAAAGTTAACCCTGTACAGGTTATTAAGAATATTAGTGACTTCTATATCTCTAAAGGTACTAACTTAGCAACTCAATACCTCTTTAAAATCTTATTTGGTGAAGATGTTGATCTTTACTATCCAAAAGATGAAATTATAAGTCCATCTCATGCAACTTGGGTTGTAGACACCATTCTTCGTGCAGAATTGATAGAAGGTAATCCTGCAAACCTAATTGACTCAGAAGTTAACCAATATGCCGATGAAGTGGACACTAGTGTTACTGCTGCGTCTGCGTTGATCGAAAACGTCATTACTATCATTGAAGGTACTGACACCATCTATGAATTGGCAATATCCGAAGAAACCTTAGTTGGTAACTTCATCATACCTTATAAAACTCGTCTAGTTGAGCCTTTAACTACTACTGGGCAGATAATCACGGTTGACAGCACAATTGGATGGCCCGAGAGAAATGGTACTATTAGGATCAATGATGTAGAGCAAGTCCAGTATAAGGAGAAGTCCCTTAACCAGTTCATCGAGTGTACTAGGTCTAAGAATGGAATCGTCGAAGATTGGGATCCTGGTACCATAATTCAGTCCGATATCTTCGTTTATGTCAACAGAGGCACTACAGGGGAATGTAAGTTAAGGATTCTTGGTATTGCTGAAGCAGGTACCACAGTACTAAACGATACTGGTAGTTACTATCTTACTGGTGATAAACTGAAGGTTGCTAACCTTGGATCAACTGCTGAAGAGTTAAGACTACAATCTTGGTTATATAACGTCAAGAAGTTGATTCAGGTTGATACTATCAATCCTGGTGGTGTTAACAACCAAACTGCAACTGTAACCTGTGGTAACCCTCACGGATTATTGGTTTCTGACCAAGTTACGATATATGGTGCAAACCCAGTTGTTTACAACGGTACATTTACCGTAACATCAAGAATTGATCAATTTACCTTCTCATATCAGATTAATACTCCTACCGAGCTAATACCTGAAGGAAACATCCTATTATCGGTTGACCTTAACAGAGGTAAGTCTGATACGACTTCTATCAATAATGTTGTTAGTGAATTTACCACAAACATCCAAAACTCGTTTTTCAACGATGATTACGTTTATGTCGCTGCATCTGGACTTCCTAACTATAAAATAGGTCCATTTACAGGATCTGCTCTAATTCCAGGAAACCAAAGGAAATTACTCAGATTCCCTAGAAATGTCCAGACTATATCTGAAAGAAAGACAATTGACCCAGGAACACCAATTGGTGCTTGGGTAAACGGTGTTTCTATCTGGTCTTACAAATCTAGAGAATTTATCCAGTATGGTCCTCTTACTAGCATCGCAGTTACTAATGTTGGTGAATCATACGATGCTGGTGCTAAACCCAACGTAGAGATCACTGGGGGAGGTGGATCAGGTGCTACTGCTGAAGTTATCGTTAATGGTAGTCTAACTTCCTTTGATATGGATACTGAGGGTAGTGGATATACATCTTCTCCATTAGTTTCTATTGTTGGAGGTGGTGGTAGTGGTGCTACTGCACAGGCAGTTATTACTGGTGGTAGGGTAACAAGAATTCTAGTTGAGCAACCAGGTACAGGATATGTCACTCAACCTTTAGTTTCTATTACTGGAGGTGGTGGTACTGGTGCTACAGCAACTGCTAATGTTAGAGGTCCAATTCAGAGTGTAAACGTCACTAGCTTTGGTAGTGGATATACTTCACTTCCTGCTATTAAGGTTAACTCTGGTGAAGGTGCTCTAGCACAACCTATTGTTATTAATGGTAGAATCGTTTCTATCGCTATTATTAACTCTGGTAGTTCTTATACAACTGCACCAAATATAATCATTAATGGTGATGGTTTCGGTGCTATTGCTAAAGCAACTATCGGTACAATTGGAGAAGA
>CEUL01023434.1_pt1 | contig 12817 bp, 16 predicted proteins | sample 427021 | NCBI WGS metagenome assembly CEUL01 (sample SAMEA2622800, study PRJEB7988) | marine metagenome | isolation source: saline water (ENVO:00002010), including | reverse complement strand
CCTTGCAATTAGATCTAGCTAACTTAAATAATGAACAACAAGCTAGAGTAACTAACTCTACTAATCGTGTTCAAAGTTTATTTACTGATCAGTCTGCTGTAAATACAGCCAGACAGTTTAATGCAACTAATGATCAACAGAATGATCAGTTCTTTGCATCACTGTTTAATGATGTTGCTAAGTTTAACACTGCACAAACTAATGGATTAAGACAGTTTAATGCAGGACAAGAGAATGCTATAGAACAGTTTAACTCTACGATGGCTAACAATAGAGATCAGTTTAATGTTAAAAACTCTATTGTGATAGATCAAGCCAATGCAGTTTATCGTAGACAAGTTAATACATCTAACACTGCTATAGCTAATGCAGAGGCTGAGTACAATACTAGGAATCTATTTAATATAAGTCAGAATGCACAGAATAGATTACTACAAGAACAAAGAGATCAGATAAACTTTGCAAGAGTAAACGCAATAAATGAAACTGCATTTCAAAACAATTTAGCTTTATCATCATATGCTTTTGATAGAGATCTAGAATTAGCTGGAGATATATCTAAAGGTAATTTTATAGGTAGCGTATTAGCTAGTTTAACAGATAAAGTTATTAGTAGCATTTAAAGGGATAGTATTATGTTTTCAACTATAGCAAGCATGGCAGTACAAATTGGTGCGAAAGCAATTCTTGGCGGTGGTAAAAAAGGTAGCGCAAGAAGACCAACATTTTCTAAAAGACAAGCACCTGTTGTTACGTCTGTTCGGGAGACAGGTACAAGACAACCAAGATTTGAAGAGTTTGCAGATTTGGGTACAGCAGGTCAGGTAGGGGCTTTAATTAGTAGGCATGATAAATTAATGTCTTCTATTATAGACTTAGATGATAAAGACTTAAAGGTGTAATATGGAAGATAATGATTTAGTAATGTTCGACGCTCCTATTCCTGGTTCATCTTTAACTACTGAGCTAGGTTCAGAGCCACATGAAAGACCAGCAGAGATAGCTGATCCTGCTGATGCGTATGAATTTATAGCTAGTGGTATAATCGGTGAAGAGGCTTTTGAACGTGTAGCAGTTGCTGCTGAGATAGGTGTACCTGTAGAACTCATTGCTAGATCAATCGTATTCTCTGCTTGGGCTAATGGTAAGATAGGGTTTGATACAATGTATCTGATCTATGCTCCTATCTTTGAGTTAATGATGGCTATGTTAGATAAGTCTAATGTTAAATATATTCCTTTAGCAAAACGTAAAGCTGATAAAACACTAGAAGAAGCTATGGATTTATTAAAGGAACGAGAAGAAGAAATAAAAGAACTTACAGGTGACACAGATGAACCTGAAGAGGTACAAGAAGATGAACCTTCTGAGGATGAGGAAGATAAACCTTCTATACCCAGAGGTGGTTTAATGGGAGGTGAATGATGGGTTTTCTTTCTACAGGTATGATTATAGGTCTTGAAGAGGGTTTTAGAACTAAACAAGAAGAGATTGCAGATCGACAAAATCAACTTACAAAAGATTATAGAAATGAAATAAAGGCTTCTATAGCTAAAGCTAATGATACTATCAGAACAGATAGAAAAAAAGATGAAGAACTTCTTACAATTTCTAAAGGTATAATATCTTCAATAAGTGAGGATCTACCTGGATTAGCAAAGAAGTTAAAAGGTTTAGATCAAGATACTTTAATTGAGTTAGGTAACACTTACTTACCGCTTGTAAAGATTGAAGGTGCTAATGCTGCAACATATAAAAAATATGGACATGATTTAGAAAAAACTATTGGAACTGTATTAGCTAGAGATAAACAGATCAGAGAAGAAAAAGCTAAAGCTGCTGAAACTAAAACTGTAGATCAACAGACAGAAGAATCTTTCTTAGATATGCTATCACCTACAAGACAAGCACAAATAGAAAGAGATAGAATTAATAGAGGTATCACTGAAGAACAACGTGAAGTGATGGGAAGAAAAGGAGCGCCAAAAGAACGTAGGATTATAGAGGGAGTTGCACCTCAAGCTAGAGAGCGTTTAAATCGATCAGAACGAGAAAGATTTATTAATTACAGTCAAAGCAATATTAATAATATTGAAAGGGAAAAGCTACCTAGTTCAGATAGGGATAATGCAGCACTAGTTGCTGCAACATTAATAGATTTATCTGGAGGAGATATTAGTAGAGATGATGCTTCATTAATAGACAGATATATTGAAAAGTTAATAGATCAAAATATAAAGTTTACTCCAGAGAATACTAGAAAGATAAGAGAAGATATACGAGATCGTGGTACTAATACGGTGCTGTCTGAAATAAAAGAAGGTAAATATAAATTACCCGATACTAAACCTGAAGTAAAATCTAATAATACACCTAAAAAAGATGATACTGATGATACTACAGTTAAAGAAAGTTTAAAAGAACTATTAGAAAAAGAAGGACTAACAAAAGTACGAACAGTAGAAAAGGGAGATGAATTTATTGTAACAGTTACAAATAAAGATAAGACTAAAATTTTTGATGTTCATGTTGATAAAGAATTTAATGTAATTAAAAAGGTTCCAAAGTAATGTCTTTAACTAGAGAAGATATATTAAAAGATAAAGAGTTAGTATCTACATTAGCTGATTACGGTTTTAAACGTAATAATGAATTGTATGATTCTAAAGAGGAGGCGATAGATAGTTTCTTAGAAGACTACCGCGCTCTCCAATCTAATAGTGTGTCTGCTGCTAAGTTTATTAGCTTTGTAAATAATCTTGATGATGAAAAACCTGAAGATGCAAAGTTTAAAAAGAATTTAAGTAAGCTGTATAAAACAGTAGATGAAGAAGTAGATGAGGTATTTGGTGATACAACTTTTGGTCAAAAGGCAGAGGCTATTGGAGAATATGCACAATATACTTTTCTTGATCCAATAAATCTTTTAGGTCTTGGTGCAGGTAAACTAATAGCTGGAACTGCTGGTAGGGCTGCATTAAAACCATTATTAGCTAGAGCATTCTCAAGTAAAGCAGGTGCTGTTGCTACTCCTGCTGTAGCTGAAGCTGCTATAGGTGCAGGTCAAGAGACATTGGTACAACAAGCAGAGCAAGATCTAGGTGCTAGAGAAGATAAGAGTTTAGCTGAGATAGGTACTGCTGGTGTGGTAGGAGGAATAGCTGGTGGTATAGCAGGTGGTATAGGTGCTAAAATTGCTGGTGGTAAGAGAAGTGCAGAGATAGAAAAGATAGCAGCAGAGAATTTAGAGGACACTGCACAAGGTAGAGGTGCTAAGAAAGAAACATTTGGCGAGGCTTTAGCTGAAGCTGATGAAAAAAGTAAACAACAGTTAAGTGGTTCGTATGGTTTTGTTAAAGATACTGTAGATTTAGATGAGGCATATGATCCTTTAGCTAAAATAAAATCTATTGATGAAGCTAATAGAACTGTTGAATTAAAGTTCTTACCTAAAGGTGAAGAAGAATTAGGAGCTATAACTAAGACAGTAAGCTTTGATGATTTTAAACTTGCAACAGAAAAACAAACAAAAGAAGCTGTAGACAATTATCAATCAGAGTATGGTAAATTTCTAGATAAATCAAATGATAAATATGAATCAGGTAGAAAGATACTTGAGGATGCTGGTTTAATAAGTATGGATGAATTACAAGATACTTTAGGCACAAGTTTAACTCCAGAAGGTTTAAGAGAAATAAACAATACTCTTATAAAAATAATACAAGATACAAACAATCCTAAAATCGCAGCTAGATTAGATAAAAGAGAACGTATTACAGAAACATTCGCAGAATTAATAGGGTCTGGAGAAGATCAAATAGCTCAAGATGCCATATTTGATAAGTTCATTAGAGCAGGTATAACACCTAAACAAATTAGTGCAATATATAGATTAGATCAATCTATGTCCATGTCTAAAGGTGGGATACAATCAACTGCGTCTAAAATGTTAAATAATGGATTTTTAGATACTTTAGATAATGCTGAACGAAACTTAACATCAGAACAACGAGGGTTATTAGAATTAGTTGCAAGAGAAAAAGAGTTAGAAAGAAAGATGGCTCAGAAGTTTAATGTAGCTATAGACGTATGGAGATCTTTTTTAGTTACACAACCTGCTACAACCATGCGTAATATCGTAGGTTCTGCTTTACGTGTTCCTGGTCAAACATTGGAGACAGGTTTAGATAACCTTTTTAAAGAATACGATAGTAAATTATTAGGATACCAATCATCCGTAGATACAAAGTTTTTAAATAAAAATATATTTGAATTAACTAAAAATTTATTTAATCCAGAAGATGCTATACCTTTAACAAGACTGATTGCTAATGAATTTTCTCAGGTAGATAAACAACTATTTAAACAATTTGATGATTATATTCCTATAGATCGAGAAGAATCTGGTAGGTTTATAAGAGGTTTAAATAAGCTATCACAATGGGCTAACGTATTAAATAGGCAACAAGATAGGGCAATTAAATCTGCTAGTTTTCTTAGTGAGTTAGATGCTCAAGTTAAAATAGCACGTAACAGAGGTGACATAACAGACGCTGCTGTTGAAGGTATTGATGATATATTGAAAGACAACAAGTTAAATCTGCTCAATGATGATATGGTAAGTAAGTCATTAGACTTCGCTTACAAGATGACTTATCAAACAAAACGTGCAGGTGATGATTTAGTATTTGGTGGTAGGTTAGTAAATAATATTCAAGACGGTTTAAATAAAAGTCCTTTATTTAAAACTATCATACCTTTCCCTAACTTCTTAATTAACTCTTTAGTATATACCACTAATCGTGTAGGATTTGGTGCTTTAAAAATACCAAAGTCAGCATTTACTGTTATAAGTAATAGTACAAAAAAAGGTGTAGCAAATAATATAGCTAAGAGAAAACAACTAGAACAAGCAAGACAACAATTTGATGAATTACTACAAAATCCTAATCAGTTTCCTAAATCAAAAAAACAAGAACTAGAGAATGAAATATTTGATCTTGAAACAACTTTTGCTAAACAAACTAGAGAATTAACTAGATTAAAAAAAGGTATCGTAGAAACAATAGAGGGTCTATCATTATTTGGTACTGCTATTGTTTTAAGAGAAAAATTTGGTGGAACTGAATGGTATTCTCTTAAAGATGCAGATGGTCAAGAGCGAGACTTCAGACCTATCTTTCCTTTAACTCCATTTTTATTTTTAGCAGATTTAACTTTAAGAGCAATGAAAGATGAACCTATACCAGAAGATTATGTTATGTCTGGATCAGAAGCAGCGTTTGGTGTAACTGTCAGAGCAGGGGCTATAGGTAACTTCTCTCGTAATGCATATAAAAGATTGTCTACAAAAGATAATGATCCTGTTGCAGCTAAAGAGATAGGTAAATTTTTAGGTAGCTTTCTAGGATATTTTCTTGGAGGATTTGCAACTCCACTTAGACCAATTCAAGATGTTATACAAGCAGGTACAGGATCTAAGTCTATTGAAAGAAGACTACAAAAAGATCCGTTTGGTATGAATGTAGAAGTGGATTACCCTGTATTTCAAGGTATCATAGATGAATTAGCTAAGAATGTAGTAAGAGGTACACCACTAGAAGAAGTTGTATTTGAGGATAGTAAAGAGTTTGTAACAGGAACTAGTGATGTAACTCCTGATCCTGTTCGCGCACCGATACAGAAGCAGTTAACAGGTGTTACTGTAATGCCTACTAAAACTACGGTGGGTGAAGAGTTAGCTAAACTAGGTATACCTGAATATAAACTAAACAAATACTCTCAGGTTCCTGAGTACGAATATGCATTTAAAAAAGCATTAGGTATAGCTACTAAAGAAATAGTAGAACCTTTTATAAACTCTGCTAAGTATATAAATGCAGAACCTAAAGAAAAACGAAGACTATTAAATGCCCTTTATTTTGGAAAGTCAGTAATTGATTTAGATGACAGAACGAGAAGGTCTTTTACTAGAGGAGATGGTGAAACTTATAATAATGTAAGATCACTTGCTAGTGCCATGTTAAAAGAAAACTTTCCTTATCTAGATTATTTATCTAAGTATAGAAAAAGTATATCAGGTAAAGACTTTGCTGATGCAGCAGAGATATATAAAAGACAAAACCCTAGAGTAGAGTTAGGTAAAATATTTACATATGTTGATGAAAGAGATCCAGCCAATGAAACTACAATAGCAAGAAATGAAAAGATACTAGATGATATTAAAAATATAGCTAAACGTAGAGGATCTTTATCAGAAGAAGATTTCATAGACTTACAAAGAGTATCCAGACAACTAGGATTACGTAGAGATGATACGAAATTTAAAAATTTAAGGCTATCTAAAGGTGGCTATGTAAGTCAGATGAATGCATTAGGATTTTAAGGAGAGAGACATGGGTGGATTCCCAATGGAAATATTTACACTCTTGACCTCAACCGTATTAGGTGGGGTGATGAGTATATGGGGCCAGAACATCAAAGCCAAACAAGAAGACAACAAGATGTATATAACTGCTCTGACAGCAGAGGAAAAGCTTAATACTTCTGTGAGAGAGTATGGATCAAAGGATACGCATTTTGCATGGACTAGAAGAATCATAGCACTGTCTGCTGTATTCTCGATTATCGTGCTACCAAAGATAGTTCCTTTGATCTATCCTGATACTCCTTGGCTGGTAACTGTAGGTTACTCAGAACTACAAGGAGGTTTTGCTAACTGGTTATTCGGGCCTGATAAGGCTATGATGTGGAAATCATTTAATGGTTTCGTAATAACGCCACTTGATACAAACTTAGTCGCTGCAATCACTGGCTTGTATTTCGGTGCAGGTTTCACCAAAAGATAAAGGGGGAAATTAATCCCCCTTCACTTACTTATTATTAGACTCTCTAACGGTTTTATTTAATAACCGTATAGCGTCTGATATTTCTTTATCTTCAGCAGTGCCTAACCAACCTAGTCTGTCTGACACTGACTGAGGTAACAGACCAAAGAAAGCGCAACGCTTTGCATCTTCCATTGTTCCATATGCATAGACTTGACCTGTCTTTGGATCTATCCAATTACCATCTTCTGTATAGCTGCACTTACCACTAAGCGCACCTAAATATTTATTGGTATCGGCAAAGGCAACTCCACCTATTGCAAGTACTAGTATAATACCACTAGCTATTAGTAAATTCTTAATCATTTTTACTCCAATCTTCAACGATATAATCAAATAAAATAAATACTTCCTTGTTACCTGACTCAGTAATCTTTACGTGATCACCTGGATTAGAATACTTTCTAGCATACTTTTTGGCATCACGCAATAAACTAAATGTATTTGTTGTTTTACCTCCATCTTCTTTAGTTACTACTGTTTTAAAGTTCATTTTTTGTCCAATCTTTAAAAATTAACCTCGTAGGATGCGCGAGAAAGGTGTCTAACGATAGTCTCTGGTAGGTATAGTCCATATTTTACCTAATCGCGCTGTGTGAGCGTTTAAAGTGGCTTACGCTCGATTTCGGGTTTTTCTGACCCAAAAATACGTAGTAAATACTCATATGCTGTATTAACATTAAAAAATTTACGAAATCCGTTTTGTGCAGGGTCAAAATTTATTTTATTTTCTTTTTCCCCCTCTAATCTTTCTCCGATAGTTCCCGAATCTACTACGCACATCTTATGATCTAGACTTGGATATAGAACAAGAGCAGTCCAAGTGCCTGTGGTTTCATTCATATAGATAGTAGTAACGTGTCCTCTTAGTGAGAGTCCTCTGAACGAAAGAAATTCGCCATAAGTTTTTTCCAAATAAGCGACAGCTTCTTCCATAGGCTTACAGTCTGTCCCTGGATTTGTTTGTGCTTTAGATTGGGAAACATTAAACGCAAATATACATATAGCAATTAATCCCCCCATTAATATTCTATTCATTGTACTAGCCTTTCTATACTAAAAATATTTTTCGTAAATGATTTTCTAAATATTCTATAGCTCTTTTAAAAGTATCAACATCATTATTAAAGTTACCTAAATCTCTGTTGCACTTTCCACAAAGCCATCCTCTAAATGTATTAGTATCGTGACAATGATCTAGTACCCATGATCTTTTAGTTTCACCCTCTGATGCTTCTTCTTCATTACGCGAACATATAGGACACCTATAATCTTTATCTGGCATACCATATACCTTGCGTAATTCTTCTACTTCTTTTTGAAGTTTAGCTCTGCACTTCTTGCATTCATTTCTAACCTTGTAAAGTTTGTCAGGAGAATAGGGAAAGAATGAGATAGGTAAATATTTATTACACTTTGTACAGGTCTTTCCCTTTTCTACTTTGAGTATTTCATCTACACTAAAAAAACTAAGTTGTTGCATCTTCTCCTCTCAATCTTTTTAGATTAGAATAATACTCAAGGTTGTATCCTCTCAGCCATTCTCTATACCTATCAGAAGTAGTAGGAAAAGGATTATTTTTATTACGCCTAAATCCTATCCTGCCTTGATGGACGATATCCCTCATTGGAAAAGGATATCTTCTGCGTTTTCTAAACGCCACAGACCCCTCCTGAATTGGTAATTTCGCATATATCATGTGTCTCAACATGCTCTTCAAACTCCGTACCTAATTTATCTATTGCTTCACTATATGGCACTACAGATAATGGTTGACCACCTCTGCATCCATCTGGATATGCAGTGAACCCTCTTAATCTATGTGCGTAAGATGCTAAAGTATTAGTAAAATTATCAACTGTATCTTCGTTATTAAACTTAGATCCCCATGCTGGTAGATTAATAGTTGAACTAATACTCATGTCCACATAGTCTTGAACATCAGCTTGGAACTTAATCCTTCTTTCATAGTCATCTGCTAGATCTAATGCAGACTCTATCTTCTCAGGATCAGCACCATACATATCTATTAACTCTTGTGCAGCAGAGTCTATAACATACTGATACTTCCAACGAGTACCACCACGTAGATACCTACGCTTGTATGCCACTGCAAATATTGGCTCTATGCCACTGGAGCTACCAGCGAGTATAGAAATAGAACCAGTAGGAGCGATAGCCCTGTTCGCAACTGGTCTGGATATAGATAACTCATCAGAAAATTTCTTACTTGTGTTATCACTAACCCCTTGATATATCGATAACCATCTATGTAATGTTGGGGTAACTTCATACTTCTCTCCACGTTTTACCAACCATTCATGCATACCCATTAGTCCTAAACCTAATCTTCTATTTTTCTCTCTAGTTTTATATACCTGTTCATATGGTAACTCTGCTCTTAACGTACCGCAGATTAAGAATTTAGTTCCTAGTTCTACAATCCTTGCAAGTTCAGTTATAGAATCAATACGCCCAAGATTGATACTCCCCAAATTGCAAACATCACTATCATCAGCACTGCATACTTCAGTGCAAGCATTTCGTAGTGTCTCATCTTCATTCTCCATAAAGTTGAAACTAAAACCAGGCTCTGCTGATCGAAGTGCTTGCTTTACATTACTCTTAAATACCTCACCAACATCTCCTGTCTTCCAGTAGTTTAATAACCATTCGGTGTCATAGTTTACGCTGATGTTAGTCATATCTAGAGGTGCGCGAAAGTTAAAGTCTTGCTCCTTGATTTGTTTAAGAGTGTACCCTGTATCACCGACAGGCATTGTATCCCAATCTTTTGCTGTAAGGAAACTGGGAATATCATTGTGCTTCCAATGTAATGAAGCATACATGGCAGATCTGCGTGACCCACCTTGCATTACATTAGCACCTATACTATTAATCATTTGCATTTTAGGAATCGGTCCAGAAGACAGACCACCTGATCCACCTAGCTTTCTACCTGACTCTCTGTACACAGAATAGTCTACTCCGATTCCACCTCCTGTCATCAAGCATGATTCAGACTTCCAACTTAGATTGGCCCAATCTTCTCTTGTATCTTCTTCTGCTTTTAATAGAAAACAATTGTTATAAAATCTTTTTTTTCTACCTGCATAGTAAAGATACCTACCACCTGGAACAAACTTTAGATCTTTAATATATTTTTGCAGTTCTCTACGTTCTTCTTTATTCATTAAAGGTTCTTCATCAGGACGTAGATCACCACATACATCTTCAACTAATACTTTAGCCAACTGCTCCCATGTATCACAACCTGTATGAGCATACTTTAAATTAAATATATCTTCTGAAAACTTTGAACGAAACATTGGGTTCATATTGGATTTAAATGTCATCGATTATAACCTTTATTTTAGTGATGTCTATACCATCTAAACAGTCTTTGATTGAATTAGAGATTAAGTCTTTTAATTCAGACTCTAATCCTGTTACTCCATCAGCAGGTAGCCACGAAGCTTCTTTGTGTACGTCAGCAGTTATTCTAACGAATACGATCACTTGGTAGTATCTCCACGTTTTTCATATTCTTCAAGAGTAACTTCTTTTACTAATCTTTCAAGATACCACTGTGCTTTTTTTAAATCCTTTATTGATTCATCTTTATAATTAAACCTCCAAAGATATTTCATTACGTTACCTTGTAAATAAAATTTAAAGTTTGAACCTGTTGCTGCTTCTATTGCATCAATGCATTCTATATCACCTTGATTATAGTGCGGTGGATGATTTACCATATCAGTAGCTAGATACTCTGTCATTAGTGTAACCTCTTTGAAAAGTTTGCGTAAATTATATTACCGTCTACATTTTTTACTTTTTTTATTGGTTTTAGTTCTACCTTACCATCACCAGTAGATTGAGCAACTGCATTTTGTATAGTTGCTTCTAACATCATAGTAATACTGTCACCAATTTCTAGCAACATCTCATGTGCAGGACCGTCTGCTAACTCATCAGATGTAAAGTCTCCTACATATAAACTAATAGTTCTACTTTCTTCATCGTAGTTACAGAAGATAGCGAATGTATTATCTGGTACTGTAACTTGATGTATTACTTTTTCTTTTTTGTCATCGAACACGTTAGTATCTCCAATAAATCTTCAGCATACAATAATGCTAAAGGTTGTTTCCTATCACCTTTTAATATGGCAATAGGTTTAGTATTCTTAATTAAGTTTTTTTCTGCTTGTTCCAATGCCTCATATATAGAGAAAGAAGATCTAGATTTACATTCAACTGTCCAAGGAAACAGCTTCCTTGCTAGTGGACTAAGACCTATATCAGGACCATTAACTCCACCAGGAGTAGAGGTGATATCATCCTTCTCTATACCTTTTAGATTAGAGTGCAGATAGTCACGTACCCACTGTTGAAGTCTTCTTCCCTTTGCTTTCGCAGAGGAAACTTTAATCCTTGAAGACCGTGTAGTAGTTGTACGCCGTTGCCGATTTGGACCTTGGGTTTTTCGCATAAACTAAATTAGGCCAACAAGAATATCTAAAGTTACAATAACTACAAGTCTTGTGTAACTTCCTATTTCCTGTTGTCTTTCTATAAAAAGTTTCGGGTTCGTCTTCAAAGCATCTTTTAAAATTTGTTTCATCAGCTTCAACATACTTACTTATTGTATCACTGATCTTATTTGTATAACTTTCTTCATCGTCAGGGTCAGCAGGCACTACCTTCATCTCACCTGTTTCTTTACTTATAGCAATCCATCCCCCTGCTTTTATATCTGGTGTTTCTTCACGTTCTGCTTTAGTATATCCATATAACTGTTCTAAATAACCAAAGTCATCATTGTGTTTTAATGATTCATAGGAATCAAATTTTCTTTCAAAAGCAAATTTAGATGCGCTCTTTATATCCCAGAGAGAATATGAATTACCATCTTTTATTATTAAATCTAACTCTCCATTTATTATTCCATGCTCTGTCTCTAAAGTAACTCTTTTATTTAAATCTACGATTTCTATTCCTGCTGCAAGTAGCAATGCAACTGCTATCACCTCAGTCATATCTCCGTATAACATTTTAATTTTAAAAGAATTTACTTCTGCTACCTTTTCCCACCCTAATTTCTCAGCATGTAATTGACAAAAGGGTTTACCTACCTGAGACATAGAGGGAAGTTTAGCCCCCCCTTTTCTCTTAAAGTTGAACTTCCCCAACTTATTATTAAACATTTGACTAGCCCTGAATATAATATCATCAGGGATTTTTGGATCATTTGCTAGGAAATCTTCAATCTTCTCAGCAATATTAGTCACCATCTATGATGTCACTAAAGTCATCTTCAATAATACTTGACGAGTTTTCTCTCATCTTGGTAGCAACTTGCTCATTCTCTTTCTTAACTAGATCAACAAAGCTAGTTATATACTCTCTTGATTCATCAGTTAGAGGATGCATCTTGGTTAGCATAGGCTGATACTTCAGTACAAACCATTTGTTAGAGCCTCGTTTCTCTAACTTGAATGAGACTTTCATATCAAAATTCAGTGGCATATACTGTTGTTTTATCATACCACCCATGACTTTACTAACTTCCATAAAGTTTGATGGTCCTAATTTCATGCGAAAAGGTACGTCTTTTATCTTTACCTTATCCTTAGATCCTGCAATAACTGGATCATCCATCTTAATCAAACCAAATATGTGACGATACAGTTTAACTTTAGTTGCATTAGCATATGCTACAGGGTCTACGCCTCGTAGCTTCTCCTTCTCTTTAGATGGTATCCATCCACACTTATCACCTCCATACCAATCAAGTGCAGTCTCAGAGAACTTCTTGAAGTGCTGAGATATGTTCGTAAACTTCTCTTGGTCTGGATCAAACACTGAAGTCTGCATAGTATCTAGGAATACTCTGAAGTATGTATTCTTACCAAACACTTCTCCGT